>Ga0209501_10003028_pt1 | contig 17188 bp, 16 predicted proteins | sample ArcticOcean_MG_C_4_FD_187434 | JGI IMG/M metagenome (GOLD analysis project Ga0209501, IMG submission 187434) | Marine microbial communities from western Arctic Ocean - ArcticOcean_MG_CB4_134 (SPAdes) (version 2) | ecosystem: Environmental > Aquatic > Marine > Oceanic | place: Arctic Ocean...
TATTAATTAAGTAAATAAACAAAGGTGGTATAAAAACAATAAAAATTATTCCAAAATATACATACAGGAAATACCCTAAAGCAAGTGAAAAAATTAAAGCTAATATGTAAACATTTTTCATTCAACTAAATTAAAAAAAATGCCAAGACCAAAAGGAAGCAAAAATAAACTTACCATAGAAGTAAAAGACAAACTACAAGACTTAATGGATAATGTAGTTTACAGTTTAAACATCCAAACAATGGATACCAATCAAAAACTAAAACTATTACAAATAGGACTTCAGTACCTGTTACCTAGATTAAACCACATATCATCTTCAGTAAGTTCAGGTATTTGTTATATTAGGAAATTATTAATCATAAATCAATTAAAATGAAAAAAATACTATTGATATCAGTAATATCAATTGCTTTGACATCTTGTCAACCTCCAATTGAGAAAGAAACGAATCAATCTAACCAAAAAACCATTATTGGTTATGAATTTAACGAGAAGGGTGAAAAATTAAATATAGTTGCTGGTGATGTTGGTGTTACAAAAATATGGTTGGATTATATTCAAGCCCACAATGACAGAAATTTGGATAAAATTGCTGAAATTGACGCTGTGGACATAGAAGTTTATCGTCCAGATGGAGCAGTAGGAAAAGGGCGTGATACGCATAAACAAGTTTTAGGCGATTGGTTCAAATCAAGTAACCCAAATTGGAAGGTAATATGGATGGTAACAAATACTGTTGAACAAAAAGATGGAAAAACTCAAAATTGGTTAACTACGGGTAATGAATTTACTGATATGGTAGATGGAAAGGAAACTATGATTCACTCTATTGCAGATGTTAACTTTGTTGACGGAAAAATCAAGCGAATAAACATTTATAATAGAGCAAAAGAACAAGAGTAATTTTATTATTATAACCCTCCCAAGTGGAGGGTTTTTCATATCACAGGCATATCATCTTCAGTAAGTTCAGGTATTTTTAATTCCTTACATTTAAGAATATGAAGAAGTTACTTTTTATTTTACTCATTATTCCATTGGTTTCTTTTGGGCAAGACTACTATGTTTCTGCAAAAAGTGGATTAAACCTTCGTGAAGCTCCCAATGCTACCGCAAAAAAAGTAGCCAAACTTCTTTATGGCCAAAAAGTTTCTATAGAATCTAAAACAGGTATTGAATTAATAATAAAGGATAATAATGAAAAAATAGTCTGCGAATGGGTGGAAGTAGGTGCTGTAATTTTGAAAGACTATGGAATGGAAGGATATGTGACTGAACAAATCAGAGGCTTTGTGTTTAACGGTTTTTTAAAGAAGTTAGATTTCCCTAAATATATTAACGAGGACTATGTTGACACATCAATTTTAAATGGTGATTGTATAAAATACAAATCAGGAGTTCCGTTTTCTGGGGTTGCCTACCAAATTCACTATGGGTTTACTTTTAAACATAAATACTCCTCCTTGAATAGAGATTATGGAAATTTCATGGAGGGATTAAATAAAACAATAAGTCCTATTATAATAAAAATATCAAGATTTAAAAATGGAGTCATTGAAGGTGAACAAAAAGTTATTGATCCACTGAATGATTTAAAAAGAGAAGTAATTATTTTGCCTGAATTAAAAAGCAATAATGATGGAATAATAGTTATGAAATATTCTGATTTTGAAATTGTTCAAGGTGACTTAGAAATGTATGTTTATCCTAGTGAAGTTAATTTTTTTGAATTTAGCGGACAGCCATTATCATCTGGTGTTTCTTTTGAGTCAATAGATGAAAATAATACTAGACTTTTTCAGTTGAATTTCAAGAATAAATATTTAAAAATTGAATATAGCGAAACCTATGCAAGAGAAGAGGGTGAATACTCTCATTTTGAAAATGATTTCAATAGAGAATACTCTAATTATATAAACTCAAATTGTTCTTTGAACAGAAAAGTCACTAACGTTGAAATAATAGAAAATTTTTCTGTTATAGAATAATGATTACTAAGCCTTAGTTTATTTCAAGTTCAAGACAATAAAAAACCCCTAGCGTTACAACTGACTCATCACTAACAGACGCTAACAAACCCGTCTGGGGAACGTGTCCAGATTAGGCTATTAAAATGGTTTAGCGTACCTTCACTTTCAAACAACAATTAAAAAATTATGACATTTGATACTATTTTGTTTTTAGCAAAAGATCTTGAGGCAACATATCTTGAGCTTTTTTTGTGGGTTTTAATAATGCTTGGGATGGTTGTTGGCTATAAAAAAATTAAGCTTAAAAAATGGCAAGAATGGACTTTGTCAATAATTGGTTTAACGGTTTTAGCAAGGGTAGTGTATTTAGCTATTCTATCTTAAAATAAAAACAAGCTTTTAAAACAGTATTGTATATTGTATTGATAAATTAGATATATGAAAAAGCTACTTCTTGTTTTACTTTTTGTTCCACTTGTTTCTTTTGGGCAAACAGAAACAATCAAAGAACCGCTTATTCACACAGTGCTCTTTTGGTTGAATAATCCCGAAAGCCAGAAAGATCGTGTTGCATTTGAAACGGCAATACAAAAATTAATGGCAACCAATCCGCAAGGAGTGCAGTCTCATCTAGGAAAACCTGCTAAAACAAGTGAACGCGAAGTGGTTGACGGTAGCTATACATATTTGTATTTAATTACTTTCTCTTCTATTGAAGCAGAAGCGGCTTATCAAACCGATCTAACCCATCTTAAGTTTATAGAAGAAGCGAAACACCTTTGGAAGAAGGTTGTGGTTTACGACTCGAATGCTTTAGAGTAGCTATCACATATAGAAAATTAGTAATTTAATAAAACTTCTAAATTTTTTAAAGAACCAGATATGAAATATTAACCCTGAAAAAAACTAAACCACAGGCATATCTTCTTCTTTTAAATCAGGTATTTCTAATCCTCTGAGTGTAACGATGACTGGAAATGTTGATATAACAGCAAACTTTGCTCAAAGTATTTATTCTTTAACTGTTAATATTGAAGGTGAAGGAACAGTTTCAGAAGAAATTATAGCTGCTGGAAAAAACCCTTCAAATTTTTAACTCCTTGCTTTGGTGCTTCCTATTCCGGAATGAAACACCAAGTTTTGAATTTTGCTTTACAATAAATGTTTATAAAGTTTTTCTGTTTTTTCACAACAAATTTGCTCCATCACTTGTAGTAACTGTTGTTTCAATATTGAAATGGTATGATCTCCTCCTTTTTTCCCTAAAGCCGAAACGCCATACATAAAAGACCGCCCTAAAAAAGTAAAATCCGCACCACTAGCTATAGTCCTTGCAATATCAGGGCCAGAACGTAAACCACTATCCATCATTACTTTAATTTCTTTTCCATATTTTGCAGCAATGCGCTTTAACGGCCCTATAGAAGACTCGCCTGCATCTAATTGACGTCCACCATGATTAGAAACTATGATCCCATCTAAACCTAATTTAATAGCTTTTTCTGCATCTGATTCATTAGCAACACCTTTTAACACTAATTTACCTTTCCACATATCTCGAATGGGTTTTATTTTTTCCTCATTAAGTCGTCCAGAAAAGGTTTGATCCATAAACTTGCCAAGTTGTTTTAAGGCTATACCTTTTGGCATGTAGGGCTTCAAGGTTTCAAAACTAGGCTGCCCATATTTCAAGGTATTTAAAGCCCATTTAGGTTTACCTAAAATTTGAAATATATTTTCAATAGATATTTTAGGTGGCATTGCCAATCCGTTTCTAATATCTCTTGGACGAAATCCAAAGGTTGGAACATCACAAAGAATTACAAGTACCGGACACTCTGCAACCCCCGCTCTTTTTATAATATCATCTCTTAGTCTATTTTCTGTTGGGTGATATAATTGAAACCAAGCCTTTCCTTCGGTGATTTCAGCAATTGTTTCTATACTGCTGGTAGTTACAGTGCTTAAAATAAAAGGAATGTTGTGTTCAAATGCTGCTTCAGCCAAAATTTCTGGTGCTTTAGGCCACATAAGCCCTTGTAAACCAACAGGTGCTATTCCAAAAGGCGCATCATAGGTATGGCCAAAAAGTTCAGTTTTTATATCTGAACCCGTATGTTTGCTTAAATAATGAGGAAGCAATTCTATATCACGTATTTCTTTAGTGTTTTTATGAAGATTAACATCTTCATTACAGCCTCCATCTAAGTATTCAAAAGCAAATTTTGGAATTCGTTTTTTTGCTTTTGCACGCAAGTCTTCTATTGAAGGATAATTAGTGTTAAACTTTATTTCTTTCATGTTTTTTGACATATTTATGAATAAATAATTTTCTAAATCAATTTACAAAAAGTTTTTCCTGCTGATTCATCTAGAGTTAAATTCTGTACTTGACTTAACTTGATTGTTAATATTTGCTATTGATATCCCACTCTTTACTTTTTGGCTTTAAAACCTAATTCCTCCAGTTGGTTAGCATTCAATTAGATAGTTAAATATATTAATGAACTTTCCAAGTTCTATATCCATAAATTGCAATAAAACAAAAACAAATAAAAGGTAGTATGAATGAGATGTTAACAGCATCAAATGTTCCAATATTTTTCATGTCGATTATGGATCCCTGTAAAACAGGCATTAATGCACCTCCTACAATTGCCATCACTAATCCAGCGGCGCCTAGTGTTGAATCTTCTTCACTTAAACCGTGAAGCGCAATTCCATAAATTGTAGGAAACATCAAAGACATAAATGCTGAAGTTGCAATAAGTAAGTAAAGACCCTTCATGCCTTCAATCAAAATAACACCAGAGGTAGTTGCCATAGCACAAATAGCAAATATGGTAAGCAATTTTCTTGAGTTTATGTATTTCATTAAAAAGGTACTGATAAATCTGCTAGATAAAAAAATAGACATAGCCACAATATTATAATTTTGTGCTGCAGCTTTAGAAATACCCAGATTACCTGCATATTGAATAATAAATGTCCAACACATAATTTGTGAAGCAACGTAAAATAATTGAGCAAAAACGCCTTCACGATATTTACTATTTTTAATCAATCTTTTAAAAGAATTTATTGCACTTCCTGGGTTATCATTCTTAGCACGTTTAGGCATCTTTGAGATTGAAATAACACCTAACATTATTATAACTACAACTCCAAGAATAACATATGGGTTTCTAATAATAGCTAAATCATGTGTCCTTATAACTGCCTTTTGAACTTCATCTAAAGATTTAAAAATCAATTCTCCCATTTCATTTCTTTTGTCTGAATCTAAAGCTGTAAGAATAAATTTAGATGCTACAAACATGCCGAAAAGAGAGCCGATGGGATTAAAAGCTTGTGCTAAATTTAAACGACGGGTTGCCGTACGTTCATCACCCATTGACAAGATATAAGGGTTTGCAGTTGTTTCTAAAAATGCCAACCCAAAAGTTAAAATATAAAGAGAGATTAAAAAGAACCCGAAAACCTCATACTTAGCTGCTGGAAAAAACAATAAAGCACCAAAGGCATAAAGTGCAAGTCCTAAAAGAATACCTTTTTTATAAGTATATTTTCTAACAAAAAGTGCTGCAGGAATAGCCATAGTACCATATCCTCCATAAAATGCAAATTGAATTAATGCTGCTTTTGCAGTAGAAATTTCCATTATAGAACCAAATGCAGCTACCATTGGGTTGGTAATGTCATTTGCAAAGCCCCAAAGAGCAAATAAAGAAGTTATTAAAATAAATGGAACTAAAACTTCTTTTGAAACAACAGGAACTCTTTCTTTACTATTCATTCGCTTTTTTGTTATAGATTAATAATTATCTTACAAAAGCATTTGCAACACCACCATCAACATTGATGATATTACCTGTACTCTTGTCTAATATAGCAAGGAATGCAAATACACTGTTCGCTATATCTTTAGGAGTAATCATTTTGTTTAGTAAATTTCTTTTAGCATAATATGCAGGAAGCTCTTCTACAGTAATGCCATAAGCTTTTGCTCTACCTTCAGCCCATTTCCCTTTCCAAATTTTACTTCCAACGATAACACCATCAGGATTTACTGTGTTAACACGAACATTATCTGGTGCGAATTCCGCTGCAAGAAGTCTAGACATATGCAATTGTGCGGCTTTAGCTGTGCCATAACCTAAATTATTAGGACCTGCAACCAATCCGTTTTTACTTGCTATATTAACAATATTACCCCCTAATTTTTGTTTTCTGAAAATAGTAGCAAAACTTTGAGCTAATAAAAATTGACCTTTTACTAATACATTTTGCAATAAATTCCAATCAGCTAGTGTTGTTTCTTCTATTGGCTTAGAAATTGCTAAACCTGCGCTATGTACAATAATATCTACACCACCAAACTGAAGACATGCTTTACTTAATGCATTAACAATAGATTCTTTATTAGTAACATCACAATTGCAAGCTATGGCTGTATCTGTATTATAAGCTGCAGTTGCCTCCTTAAGGAAATCATCCGATATATCAGTAAATACCACATTAGCACCTTCTGCAATTAATTTATCAGCAATGGCTCTGCCAATACCTCCACCAGATCCAGTAACTAAAGCTACTTTTCGTGACAACGGCTTTTCTTTTGGCATACGTTGAAGTTTTGCTTCTTCTAATAACCAATACTCAATATCAAAAGCTTCTTGACGCGGCAAAGATATATAACTAGAAATAGCTTCTGCACCCCGCATTACATTAATAGCATTTATATAAAATTCACTTGCTACACGAGCAGTTTGTTTGTTTTTAGCAAAACTAAACATACCAACTCCTGGGAATAAGATAATCACAGGACTACTATCTCTAATCGCTGGACTATTATGGTGTTTGTGATCGTTATAATAAGCCTCATAATCTTTTTTGTAGGCTTCAAAAGAAGGAGCAAGTTTTTCTCTAACGCCATCACTATTTTCTAAATTTTCATCTGGTGAGAGTTCTAAAATAAGTGGTGCTATTTTCGTTCTTAAAAAGTGATCTGGACAAGAGGTTCCCATAGGAGCTAATCTTTCTAAATCATTACTATTAATATATTCAAGAACCACATCGCTATCAGAAAAATGACCAATCATTTGATTGTTTGACGAACATAATCCTCTTAAAATTGGTAATAATAAAGCCGCTTGACTTAAGCGTTGTCCTTTAGGTAAACTTGAAATTTTTTGCTCACTAAAAACGCTGCCATTTGCTTTTATTTTTTTGGTGATATAATCTGAAGCCATTTCAATAACTTCTAAACTATTCATATAGCACTCATAAGAGGTGTCTCCCCAAGTGAATAAACCATGGCTACCTAGAACAATACCTCTAATTTCTGAATTTTTTGCTAAACACTCTTCTAATTGTAGACCTAAATCAAATCCTGGTTTTTGCCAAGGGACCCATCCCATGGTGCCTCCCCAAATTTCTTTAGTAATTTTTTCTCCATCTGCTGCTGCTGCAACTGCAATTAATGAATCCGGATGTAAGTGATCGATATGTTTAAAAGGCAATAAACCATGTAAAGGTGTATCAATAGAAGGCGCTTTACTATCTAAATCATAAATACAATGATTAAAAAGCGCCACCATTTCATCTTCATTCTTCATTCCACGATATACTTTTTTCAAATCACGAAGTTTTTCAGTATATAAGCCAGCAATACCCCCACGTGTAAGTGTTCCAATATCACCACCAGAACCTTTAACCCACATAACTTCTACTTGTTTATTTGTAAGGGGATCACGCTCTATTGTTTTACAACTGGTGTTTCCTCCTCCAAAATTTGTAATTCGTAAATCTGCTCCTAAAATATTTGAACGGTAAAGAAATAATGCTATTTGATCGTTACCTAAAGCTTCTGCTTTTTTATCGTCCCATAAATAATCTACATAATTGAAATTTGTATTCATTTCTCTTAATTAATAAATTTTAAAACAAAAATATAAAAAGCAATCTCCTTAGAGATTATCTTTAACATACAAAGTCATGTATTTAGCAAACATATTAGATAAAAATTATAATAAATTCTTAAGAGAACTTTCTTGATCTATATACCGCAGGTGTAGTACCAGTAATAGACTTAAATACTCTAGAAAAATGATGGCGGTCGGAGAAGCCTATGGTAGATGCTACTTCTTCAACAGATTTATTGGAATGCAAAATCAAATCACAAGATTGTGCAATTTTCCTTTTCATTACATACATATGCAAAGTTATATTCATTTTTTTCGTAAATAATCGACTAAATGAGTTTGTTGCCATACTAGCAACATTTGCAAGCTCTGAATTAGTCGGGGTTTCTTCGATATAATTTTCAATGTGTCTAATAACCTTTAAAATTCTATAATCTACATTAAGTATCTCAAATAATTTAGGTCCAATATTTGATAAAATATCATTTATTATAGATTGTAATTTTAATGTATAAGTTGCATGAAATTTAGTGTTTTCTATTTTAAGCCTATTTGTTAAATAGTTTAGCTTTTCTAATAAATGAGAAGTAGTTTTTATTTGAAAAATACCTGGATAAACATTATCAAAAGGAACTCCTAAATTAAAATGAATAAATAAATGAAGTAATGAACTTTTAGAAGTTATTTCATCATCATCATGCTCTTTCATACTCCTTCCATATACATTTATCCCTTGTTCATAAAAATGATTTTTTACATATTTTGTAGAAAAAGAAGTAAACGGAGGAATAATATAAATATTTTCAGGTTCCATATTATAAGTAGCTTGACTTTTTTTCAACACACCTCCTGTATTTTTGTTCCAATAAATTCTCCAAAAAGGAAAAGCCATATCATGACAGTCCCATAAGTCAAGTTTCCAAAAACGACAACATAAAATATTTAATCTTACGTCTGTGAAACTTTGCTTATTTCTTGACGGGTCTCCTAAGATTTCTATTGGTTTATCAGTCATTATTTTACATTCAATTGTTTAAATTTGATACATAAATATAAATAAGAATTATATAAACTTGCATGTAAAGAAAGTTACGTAAATTAAAATTAAAAAAATTGCTCGCAATTCCTGACAAGGCTATAAAAGAAATTAATAAGGTGTCTAGAGTTGCTAATTATCTTTGGCAAAGGGAATGGGTGGAAAGAAATGGAGGCAACATTTCCATGAATTTAACCTCTTTTTTTTCTGATACAAATATACCTGATACATCAAATTTTGTAAAACATCAACTTCCTATTGAAGCAGCAGGGTTGTATATTTTTGTTACAGGTGCCGGATGTTACATTCGCAGCTTGATAGATGATATTGAAGTTGCATCTTGTATTATTTACATTAATAAAGAAGCTAGTGGCTATTTTATTATTTGGGGTGGTAATACTGAAGGGTTTAGACCTACTTCAGAATTAGCATCTCATTTGAAAATTCATCTCTTTAATAAAAAGAATAATCCTAAAAATTTAGTAGTATTGCATGCCCATCCTATAGAATTAATTGTTTTAAGTCATCATCCTATATTTAATGATGAAGAAAAACTCAATCATTCTATTTGGAAAATGTGTCCAGAAGTAAGTGTTTATGTTCCAAGAGGCATTAATTGTACGCCTTATTCTATAACTCAATCAGATGATTTAGCAAATAGTACAACACATGCATTTACATATAGAGATGTTGCTCTTTGGGAAAAACATGGAGCCACTACGACGGCTGAAAATTTTGAAAAAGCGTGGGATTTTTTAGATGTAGCAAATAAAGGAGCTAAATTATTACTTGCTTCTTGGGCGGCTGGTTTTGAGCCCAAAGGTCTTTCTAAAGAACAGTTACAGGAATTAAAAGAACATTTCAAACATTAAAGTTAAGATAGCTATGAATAGACTAATAGGTAGATTACCAAAAATAGGCATTCGCCCTGTAATTGATGGCCGTGAAGCAGGTGTAAGAGAATCATTGGAAGACCAATGTATGGAAATGGCAAGAGCTGCTGCTAAATTAATTGAAAACAATTTACGTTTCCCTAGTGGAGAAAAAGTAAAATGCGTTATAGCGGATAATACTATTGGTGGTGTTGCCGATGCTGCTGCTTGTGCAGATAAATTTAAAAGAGAAGGTGTAGAAGTATCCTTAACTGTTACGCCATGTTGGTGTTACGGAACGGAGGTAATGGATACAGATCCATTAATACCAAAAGCAGTTTGGGGTTTTAACGGAACTGAAAGACCTGGCGCTGTATACTTAGCGGCAGCTTTAGCGGGCTATTCTCAAATGGGATTGCCAGCTTTTGGTATTTACGGAAGAGAAGTTCAAGATGCTGGTGATATGAGCATCCCTAAAGACGTTGAAGAAAAGTTATTACGCTTTATTAAAGCGGCTTTAGCTGTAGCTCAAATGAAAGGTAAATCCTATTTATCGATAGGTTACAGTTCTATGGGAATTGCCGGCTCTATGGTAGATGTTAACTTCTTGCAAAATTATTTTGGAATTCGCGCAGAATTTGTTGAGTCTATTGAGCTTTTAAGAAGAATGGATGAAGGTGTTTATGATAAGGAAGAATATAAGAAAGCATTAGCTTGGACTAAAGAAAACTGTAAAGAAGGTAAAGATTATAACAGTCCTGAACTTCAAAAATCAGCAGAAGTAAAAGAAAAAGAATGGGAAAAAGTTATTAAGATGACACTTATTTGTCGTGATTTAATGATTGGAAACCCAAGATTAAAAGAATTAGGTTTTGTCGAAGAATCAAAAGGTAGAAATGCAATCATAGGTGGTTTTCAAGGACAACGCCAATGGACAGATTATCAACCAAATGCCGATTTTACAGAATCTATATTAAACTCATCTTTTGATTGGAACGGTGTTCGTCAAGCCTTTATGTTTGCTACCGAAAATGATTGTTTGAACGCTATTTCTATGTTGTTTGGGCATTTATTAACCAATACAGCTCAATTATTCTCGGATGTAAGAACATATTGGAGTCCAGATTCTGTTGAACGCGTTACAGGTAAAAAATTAACAGGCATTGCTAAAGATGGTATAATTCACTTAATTAATTCAGGTTCAACTACACTAGATGCTACAGGTCAACAATCAGACACTAACGGTAATCCTACCATGAAACCATATTGGGAAATTACTAAAGAAGAGACGCAAAAATGTTTGGACAACACCAAATGGCCAGCTGCCATTGGCGAATATTTTAAAGGTGGTGGTTTCTCTTCCCAATTTAAAACAAAAGGCCAAATAGCAATGACTATGTGCAGAATTAACCTAGTAAAAGGTATTGGTCCTATATTACAAATTGTTGAAGGATGGAGTGTAGAATTACCGCAAGCTATTCATACCGTTTTAGATGAAAGAACAAATCCTACATGGCCAACAACTTGGTTTGTACCAAGATTGACGGGTAAAGGTTTTTATAAAAATGTATACTCTGTGATGGCAAAATGGGGAGCAAACCACGGAGCTATTTCATCTGGACATATTGGTGCAGATTTAATATCGTTATCTTCTATCTTAAGAATTCCTGTGAATATGCATAATGTGCCTGATGAAGACGTTTTCCGCCCAAGTGCATGGTCTTCTTTTGGAGAAAATCTGGAATCAGCAGATTATAGAGCATGTGCAACATATGGTCCAGTATATGGATTTAAATCATAGCGTTGTTTTAAAAAAATGCAAAAAGTAATCGCTGTTTTTGACGTTGGGAAAACCAATAAAAAGATCTTATTATATAATAGGGATTTTGAAGTTGTCCATACAAACTCCATGCGTTTTGAAGAAATTGTAGACGATGATAATTATCCTTGTGATGACATACAATTAATTGAAGCTTGGATAAAAAAGGAGGTTAAAACCATTCAAGAAAAAAATGAATTTACAATTAAAGCCATTAATTTCTCAACACATGGAGCAACCTTAGTCTATTTGGATAAAGACGGAAATAGAGTAGCTCCGTTTTATAACTATTTGAAACCATTAGATTTTGATTTCACCCCATTTTACGAAGCAAATGGTGGAGTAGAAGAATTTTCTAGAAAAACAGCCTCACCTGCATATGGTATGCTAAACGTAGGTTTACAAATGTATTGGTTAAAAAATAGCAAGCCTCACTTTTGGTCGAAGGTGGATTCCATTTTACATTACCCTCAATACCTAAGCTATTTATTTTCAAACAAAATAACTACAGATTTTACATCTCTTGGCGCTCATACAGCTATTTGGAATTTTGATACTATGCAATACCATAATTGGTTGAAAATAGAAAATATTACATTACCAGAACCGAAGTCTGATAAAAAGGCAGCCTTATCATTAATAAATGGACAAGAGATATTTGTTGGTAAGGGTCTGCATGATAGTTCCTCTTCAATTATTCCTTTATTAGAAAATCATCAAGATTCTCAAAATGAATTTATTTTACTTTCAACAGGTACTTGGGTTGTTTGTATGAACCCTTTTAGTAAAGAAGCTTTAACGTCACATGAATTAAAAAATAATTGTCTGTGTTATATGACACCTGATAAAAAACAAATAAAATCCTCTATGCTTTTTTTAGGACATATTCATGAAGTAAATACCATAGAATTAAGCACTTATTTTGGAGTTGATAAAAATCATTACCTGGAGTTATCATTAAATAAAAAACTTTGTTCAGATATTATTTCTAAATCAAAATCTACATTTTTTCCAAGTAAAATAGCTAATGATTTCAAAATTGATTTACTGCAAATCGATAATTTTTCCTCCTACGAATACGCGTATTATCAACTTATATATGAAATTACGCAACGTGTTTATGATGGTATAAATCTCATTTTAGATTCTAAAAATAATTTGAAAGAAGTTTACATCTCCGGAGGGTTTAATAGAAACCACATTTTTGTTGAATACTTAAATCAAATAATGCCTGAGCAAAAAATTAAATTTCCTGATGGAAAAAATGCAAGTGCTTTGGGTGCAGCTATGCTAATGAGGGAGTATTTATAATAATTGTTTTCAACTAAACTAAATATTACTTTCAATTTAAATGTTACAAATAGATGCAATATTGGTTATTTTAAATATTTAAATCAGAACCAATTCCTTGATTATTACCCTTAATTCAATGTTTATAATTAAACATTATAAACATAATTATAATAGTTTCTTAAATTGTTTTAAAATAAACTATTACAGATTTTGAAAAACTATAATCATATGTAAGAGCGTATGTAAAAAGTTTATAGGATGTTTATAGGTTATAATGTGTCAAATGTTAGAAACAGACACATAATAGATGTTTTTTCATATTCACAAGACCCTCTTTTCTTTGTTATATTTAATGATATAAACTATAAAATACTTTTTAATTAAAATTTTAAGAATATAGCACTCTTTAATCATGAACTATCCAATCAAGAATACCTTATCTCATTAAAAAATAACGATAAGTTGTCCATTTTAAAAATAAAAGAATAATGTATAAACTAACAAAATACGGATTAATTATTATTACTATGTTGAGTTGTAAATTTGATAATGCTAAAAAGAAAACTGAAGAAAAGAACAGTATAGGAATACAAGTCAATTCCTTTAAAGCTGATTATGATTTTCTTCGCAAATATACAGATATAGTGCTTTTAGAAGATGAGAAAGGGAATGGAAAAGTAGCTATTTCTGCTGCACTCCAGGCTAGGGTTATGACAACGACAGCAAATGGTTGGTCAGGAAAAGGGTATGGTTGGATTAATAAAAAACATTTTATTTCTGGTGACACTTTGGAAAATATTAATATTTATGGAGGTGAAGAAAGGTTATGGTTTGGTCCTGAAGGCGGTCAATACTCTATTTTCTTTAAGAAAGATGCAGCATTCAACTTAGATAATTGGTTTACTCCAAAATTGATTGATTTGGAGCCTTTTGATTTGGTTGAGAAAACATCTAAATATGCCATATTTTCTAAAACAGCTTCATTAACCAATTATGCAGACTTTATATTTAATTTTAATATTGAGCGTGTTATTTCTATCTTATCTAAAGATGAAATTAACAGTGTATTGGAATTAGATGTTTCTAAAGAAATAAGCTCTATTGGATATCTAACCAAAAATACATTGAAAAACACTGGAGACAAACCTTGGCGAAAAGAAAACGGACTATTGTCCATTTGGCTTTTAGGGATGTTCAATCATACGCCTACTACTACAGTGGTTATCCCATATAAAAGTGGAGAAGATCAAGAATTAGGACCCGTTGTGAATGATGATTATTTTGGAAAGGTACCCGCAGATAGATTAAAAGTTGATGAAAATGCTATTTATTTTAAGGCAGATGGGCAACAAAGAGGAAAAATTGGTGTGTCCCCGCAACGGGCTACAAATGTTATGGGAAGTTACGATGATGTTAGTGGAACGTTAACAATTATAAAATTTAACAAACCAGCAAATGAAACGAATTATGTAAACTCTAAATGGGAAATTCAAGATAATCCTTTTAAAGGAGATGTCGTTAATTCTTATAATGATGGACCACCTGAACCTGGTGCAGCTCCGTTAGGACCTTTTTACGAATTAGAGACATCCTCTCCAGCAGCAGCTCTTGGTATTGGAAATTCAATATCTCACAAGCAATATACTTTCCACTTTGAAGGAGATAGGACAGAATTAAACACAATTTCAATGAAAATGCTAGGAGTTTCATTAGAAGAAATTAGTATGATTTTCAAATAATAATAGATGATATTTAATACACTTTTTGGCAAAATATATAAAGTTTGTTTTTTATTAGGCAGTCTTGCAATATTTTTTTGGAGCTGTAAACACCAAGAATCTACACCTGAAATTACTCAGGATAATAATAGCGTAAAAATTGAAAACTCTAAAGTAAAAGCTGTTTTTAAAAAAGAAAATGGTCATGTTTCACAGATTTTTTATTCCAAAAAAATGATCAGTGGCAGGAAGTAGCTGCTGCCTTTGTACCACCAGCAAAATTTCCCAGTGAAGCGGTTAAATTGTTTGATCAAGATCTAGTGGCACATAGGTACTTGCTGAGGAATTAGAATTTTATTTAAAGATATTTACCAATGAAAAAGATAAATAGAATAGTAGGGACAGACTTTATAGCCCGTGGAATCTATAATGTATTATACAGTTAATAATCAGTGATATGGATGATAAGTATGTAATTGGTGTTGATTATGGTACAGCTTCAGTTCGCTCAATATTGGTTAATGCCCACAATGGTACTATCGTTGCAGAGGCTGAATATGAGTATCCGCGTTGGAAGAAAGGATTATACTGTAATCCTTCTAAAAATCAATTCAGACAGCACCCAATGGATTATTTGGAAGGGCTTGAATTTACTATAAAAAACTTAGTTGAAAATATTTCAAAAGGTATTATACAAAATGTAAAAGCAATCACCATTGACACGACAGGTTCAACGCCAGGACCTGTAGATAAAACAGGCACGCCTTTAGCTTTAAAAAACGAATTTAAAGACAATCCTAATGCCATGTTTTTTCTTTGGAAGGATCATACCGCAATGAAGGAAGCCGATGAAATAAATAATCATGCTAAAATTTTCGAAACCAACTACATTCAATATTCAGGCTGTATTTATTCATCAGAATGGTTTTGGGCGAAATTATTGTATGCTTTAAGGGCGGACACAAAAGTTAGCAATGATATGGTCACTTGGCTAGAGCATTGTGATTGGATGTCTTTTTTACTAACTGGAGGCACTGATTACAAAAATATAAAGCGAAGCGTTTGTGCCGCTGGACATAAAGCGTTGTGGTCAGAAGAACATGGTGGCTTACCACCAGAAGAATTTTTTACCTCATTGGACCCTCTCTTTAAAAATCTTGAACATCCTTTATTTTCAGAAACATTTACCTCAGATACCGTTGCAGGGAATTTATGTGCTAAATGGGCATTAAAACTCGGATTGGACGAAAACGTAAAGGTTGGTGTTGGAGCTTTAGATGCACACCTTGGAGCTGTTGGTGGTCAAATAAAACCGTATTACTTAAGTAAAGTCATGGGGACTTCAACCTGTGATATGTTGGTTATCCCAAGAAGTGATAAAAAACAGATTTTGGTGCCTGGTATTAGTGGACAAGTGGATGGATCGATTGTTCCTGGCATGATTGGTTTTGAAGCAGGTCAATCAGCATTTGGTGATGTTTATGACTGGTTCAAACAACTGCTTACCAAAACAACATTTGATTATATTCTAAAGTCTGATTTAGACGATGAAGTAAAACAACAGCTCATTAAATCCATTGAAACCAATATTTTAATGGATTTAAGTGAAGCTGCAAAACGTTTGCCATTCGACCCATATTCAGAATTGGCTGTAGATTGGTTTAATGGACGTAGAACGCCTAATGCAAATCCATATTTAAAAGCAGGAATTTTTAATCTTGATTTGGCAAGTGATGCTCCAAATATTTTTAGAAGCTTGGTAGAAACAACTTGTTTCGGTTCAAAAAAAATCGTGGAGCATTTCATTGAAAAAGGTATTCCCATCAAAGGTATTATAGCTATAGGAGGCGTAGCTAGAAAGTCTGATTTTGTCATGCAAACAATGGCAGATGTGATAGGAGTGCCTATAAAAGTCAATAAGGCTAAGCAAAGTTGCGCACTCGGTTCTGCTATGTTCGCTACAGTGGTTGCTGGCATTTATGATGATGTTGAAACGGCAGCTTCATTTTTAGGTCAAGGATTTGACAAAATCTATAAGCCTGATTTAGAAAGCACAAAACTATATAATGAAAGGTATAAAGCTTACCAACAAATAGGTGATTTCTTGGAAGCGAAATAATAATAAGTAAAGGTTGTGGTTATCCTAATATCATTTTAATGACGAATATAGAATCTAAGTTGAAAAAACAAAGCCAAAAAAGACTTGATTGAATTAAAACAATTCCTGGATTTAGGAATAATAACACAAGAGAAATTAAGAAGACTCTAAATGAATGGGGAATTCATGCACCAGACAATAGGGTTGGAGGCATTATTAAATCTCTTGCACCTAACAATCAAAGTATTAAAATTAAAACATCCGAAGGGGTTCGGTATTATAAACTGAATTGGAGGGATAGAAGCGGCACTCAAGACATGCCGTCTTAGTTGAAAGTAGATAGAAATAATAGGAGTAAACCATGTATAGATTATGAAAAAATACCATGCCGTGAGTGCCGTGATTAAGGGTTGGTTTCAAAATAAAAGATTAAGACACGAGGAGGCAAGAGGTTATAC
>Ga0209501_10003029_pt1 | contig 17179 bp, 10 predicted proteins | sample ArcticOcean_MG_C_4_FD_187434 | JGI IMG/M metagenome (GOLD analysis project Ga0209501, IMG submission 187434) | Marine microbial communities from western Arctic Ocean - ArcticOcean_MG_CB4_134 (SPAdes) (version 2) | ecosystem: Environmental > Aquatic > Marine > Oceanic | place: Arctic Ocean...
TGGTACTTTTTGCCATTAAAATTTCTCCGAATTCATTTTCATAAATAGTAGTATATAATTAATAAATTATAATAGTATTTATGTATGTAGATAATGATGATTTTTAGAGATATAAAATGGCAATAAAACCTATTCAGGCAATCGATGGCGGGCCAGAGTATGACCATTGGGCTACAGCAGACCAAATGGAAAGACTTATTAAGTCATTAATGACATCTGGTATATCACAAGCAGATGCTAAAAATCTTACTTCCTTACTTGACAATATTCAAAAGGGTGGTAAAGTTGATACGCAAGTATTACGTCAAGTACTTGGTAATTTAAAGACTACTTCTAGACAAGACAGCGAGCAATATAAAGCCGCAGACCGCCAAGATAAAGCTGAACGAAATTTTTGGCAAAAATCTAACCAACACGCACAAGCTGCAACTCGAGCATTTAAAAACGCAAATATTGCTGATGCATTAAAGGGAACAAGAGATTTAGGAATGATTCCAATTGAATCATTATCTGATGCATTTACTAAAGTTACTAGTATAGTAAGTACGTTCGGCGCGGGTATTTTTGGTGCAGCTAATTCGATAATTAAATCACTTGGATCTATTGGTGCCGGTGTCGGAAAAGTACTAGGATTCTTTGGTGGTATAATTGCTGGTATTGGAGGTGTTGTTACAACAGCTATAGGCGCATTAGTCGGTGCTATAGATGGTATGGGAGATGTATTCTTTACCTTATATAACACTGGTATTAATATGGCAGCTCAGCAAGGTAATACGACAAGCGGTTTAGGCGCTTTAGCATCGGCCGCCAACAATGCTCGTATGACTATAGGCGAATTTGGTGAATTTATTGCTGAAAATACTCGAATAACAGTAGCAATTGGTGCTCAAGCAATGGGTGAATTAAGTAAGGCCGTACGTAAGTCATTGATTCCCATGGGCCAGTTAGGATTATCCATGTCTGAAACAAACGAATACATGGCTGACTGGCTAGAAATGTCTCGAGTGACAAATACGTTAGATCTCATGGATCGTACACAACAAGCACAAGGTGCTCAAGAATACTTAATATTATTAACACAGTTATCAAAAATAACAGGTAGACGCCGTGATCAAATTGCTGCCGAACTGCAACAACGGACTATAAATCCATCTTTTCAAGCTTGGATTAATGGCATTCCTGAAGCAATTAGAGGGCAAGTTAGGTCTTCGGCGTTGGCAATGAGCGGCTGGTTTGGGGAATTCGGCAAAGAATTTGGAGATGACATTACCGATGCCTTTGTAAATAAAGGTGGTTTAGCAGTAACCAAATTTGGGAAGAGTCTTCTAAAAGTAGGCCTGACTGAAGAATTCCGTGTAGCGCAACAGTTAATAGATGATGCTACAGCTGGAAAAATATCAAAAGCCGAGATGCTACTCCGTTTAGTTAAACTTAAAGAAATGGTGCTTGCTAATGATGCTATGACAGATACAGCATTTGCATTTGCCACCGCCGGTTCGGATGCAGGTGATTCAGCAGTTACCTGGACAACGGCTTTAAGGGATTCGGAAACGAATCTTGGCAGTCAAGGGCTTGCAATGGATAAGGCTACCAAACTGATAGGAAACTTTTCAGAACTTACTAAAACCTTGACGCAGACTTGGACAACTTTCTTAGATGGCATGTTTACCGATCCGCTTTTTAAGAAGGCTATGAACGACCTTTCTACCTCATTTACAGATATTATGCATCCCGATAAACCACTTGCACAAAATCTTTCAAAGCTGGCTATCGCAGCTGGCCCGGAAATAACAAAAGGCCTTCAGGCTATGAGCGATCATTTAGGCACGGCATCATTTCAAAGTATAATGGAACAAATTCCTGATATGTTCGCCGCACTTGGTAATGCTCTCAAAGGTGCCCTAGAATATCTCCGAGGCCTCTTTTTTAAAAAAGAAATTCAGACATCTGGGATGGAAGGCTTTCAGGTTGAGAAATGGGTACTTAAATCTGGAAGTGAAATTATGGACGGCCTTAAGGCATCCTTTATGTCACTTTGGGCCACTATGACAGATCCAGACGGCGTTATAGTAAAATCATTAATAAAAGGATTTGATGCTCTCGGTACATATATGGTAGAACCCATTACTAACATTATGGTAGGTGCTTTTACGGCGATCGGTGCTTCACTTCTTAGTAGTGCTAAAGAATTATTTATGAAAATAGTACGTCGCGCAAACCCAATGAACTGGTTCTCAAGCGATGCTGATGCTAGGGCACAAGCCCTCGAAGGGCTTGATGATCCCGGTGAGCCTGGAGAGGATGATTTCACGGGATTTGAGAAGGTAGCCATATATGGTGTTGGTGGTATTGTTGGCTATAAACTTATGAGAAAAGGCTGGAACAAAATCGTTACCACAGGTAAGGTTGCACCACTTGTTCAAGGTGGTAATGCCAATCTCCTAGCGCAACAGCAAGCAGAGATGAAAGCCCTGAACAAACCCCAAAGTAAATGGCGGAGGTTTGCAAATAAAATAAAAGGACTTCCAAAATCTGTTCGCGGTAATGCAATCATGGGATTGTTCTTAGGAGGAATTGTACTAGCATCTGAAATAATGGATTTAGGTGACATTGATGAAACAACCCCAGATACAGTCAAACACCGAGAACAAAGAGAGGTAGCTGAAGCAGGAGGTGCAATGGCTGGAATGGCAGCTGGTGCCGCATTAGGTTCAATCATTCCAGGATTAGGAACTGCTATTGGTGGAATAATTGGCGGTTTACTAGGCTGGTGGCTCGGCGAAAAAGCAGGTGGCGCTCTATATGATGCGATTCTAAATCCAACTGCGGTGGTTCGCGACGCAAGAGATCGGGCAACAAGGGGTGTTCACGAGGTGGCCGGTGAAGCGATAATACACGGTGATTCAGATGTTGAAGAAAATGCAGTCGCAAATTATCAGGGAAATGTTAAGAAAAATCTAAAACTGCAGGAATACCAGGACAAATACGATAAGTACAGCAAAAGCAAAAACCCGCGCCGTGTCAAACTGGCGGCGGAATATAAGGATAAAATAGAACAACTAACAAGGAAACTTAGTCTTACAACAAAAACAGAAGAAGAAAGAGCCGCCATCGTTGAAGAAGTCGTAGCCGGTGTCGTAACCGCTACTATTGCTGCCACCAGACCGGTAACCAGAACATCCGGAGGTGTGCCGATTGATGCTGGTGGTGATTACGGTGCAAGTGATGCATATACTGCACCTGGTGGAATTGGTTCTAGGAAGAGAAACACCTTTGCTGAGTTTCAGAACCTTGGCGCCCCAACACTGGAATCTAATCGATTATTAAAAGAATTAAAAGGGACATTAGATTTAATAAACGCTAATCTGGTAGAACTAGGTGCTACAACAAAAACTGGTAATGTCAGTGCTACAACTTCTGCAAATAAGTTAAAAGCTGCTATACTCGAAAGTAGTGTTTATGTACGATAAATAACACCTATCCGCTCTTGACAAATCGATAAATATAATAGTATAATATAACTCTACCAATGGTGAATTAATGAGCTGGCGAAAACATTTTACAGTATACGATCAAACTAACTATCGAGGGAATGCCGAAAGTAGTATGGGGGCATTTAACAATAAATATTCCTCATGGCTACCTGAAGTATACACTGGACCCCCTAATCGTTTAGAACGATACATGCAATATGATCAAATGGATCAAGATAGTGAAATTAATGCGGCATTAGATATAATTGCTGAATTTTGTACACAATCAGATTCTGCTACAGAATTACCATATGAAATACATTATAAAAGTGAAGCAACAGAAACTGAAATAAAATTATTACACAGCGCACTAAAACAATGGTGTAATATAAATGAGATGGACAGACGCACATGGCGTATGGTGCGTAGTGTATTAAAATATGGTGATCAATTCTTTATTAGGGATCCAGAAACATGGAAATTGTTTTGGATTGATCCTTCTAAAGTAGAAAAAGTTGTTGTTAATGAAGGTGACGGTAAAAAAGCAGAAGAATATCATATTAAAGATTTAGATCTAAATATGCAATCTATTGTTGCAAGTAATATGTTTTCTGGACGTGATTACTCAAGTAGAGCAAATCCTGCTATTCCAACGGTTAGAGGCGGCGATGTTTCGGCTGTAGTTGGCAGTTCAGAGGGATTTGGTTTAGGTTCAGGCGGCGGTTTTACATCAGCAATTCCAGTAGCTGCTGATCATATTATACATTTAAGTTTAAGCGAAGGTTTAGACAATGCTTGGCCGTTTGGTACAAGTATATTAGAACCAATTTATAAAATCTTTAAGCAAAAAGAAATGCTTGAAGATGCTATTTTAATTTATCGTGTACAACGTGCACCAGAACGTAGAGTATTTTATATTGACGTAGGTGACATGCCTCGTACACGAGCAATGGCATTTATTGAACAAGTTAAAAACGAAATACATCAAAAACGTATCCCAAACAAAACAGGTGGTGGCAACAACATTATGGATGCCGCATATAATCCACTGTCAATGATTGAGGATTACTTCTTTGCTCAAACTTCTGAAGGTAGAGGATCGAAAGTTGAAACACTACCTGGTGGTGAGAACTTAGGGCAAATTGACGACTTAAAATATTTTAATAATAAACTATTACGTGGCTTACGTGTACCAAGTTCTTATTTGCCAACAGGGCCAGAAGATGGCACTGCTGTTTATAGTGACGGACGGGTAGGCACAGCATTTATTCAAGAGTTTCGCTTTACAAACTATTGTCAACGATTGCAGGGATTAATAGCACCATGGTTAGATCATGAGTTTAAAATGTTTTGTAAGCATAGAGGTATTGAAGTTGAATCAAACTTGTTTGAGGTAATCTTTATTGAACCACAAAACTTTGGCAAGTATCGTCAAATTGAAGTAGATGCAGCTCAGGTAAATGTATTTGGCCAGGTTATTGCAGTTCCGTTTATGAGTAAACGTTATGCAATGAAACGATATCTAGGTTGGACAGATGATGAAATTATACAAAATGAAAGAATGCTCATGGAAGAATCTGGACAAGAACACCCAATGGCAACTACTGAACCTGGCATGATTGACGTAGGCGTTAGGCCATCAGCACCAGAAGATTTAGCACCGCCGACTGATATGGGTATGGGCGATGACATGGATACAATGCCTGAACCAGGATCAGAATCACCGATTAGTGGTGCAGAAAATGCACCTGCTGGTGGTGCAACAGCTCCTTTAACTCCGGTGTGATAAATAAACATATGAGAGCACGTGATTTTTTATTACTTGAAGGTTATTATGATGTCGGTAACGACAAACATAATGTCGCATTAATTGATGACACACGTCGTCCTCGATTTACATTAGAACATCTTAATACTTTACGTAAAGTTCGTGAATTTCGTAATTATGAAAAAATAAACCGTAAAGAACTATTAGCAAAGGTTTATGCACCACCACCAGAAGAAGGTGGCCTTGGTGAAATGTAAAAATTGTATTAACATTGTGTATATTGATTAGACTAAACGATTAAATATATTTTACTCCGTTCTTTGGCTAAAATGGCCAAAAACCTACCGTTATACCCACCTTTTAAGTAAGACATCTTAAATATTATTACAAACTCTTTCGCGGTTTGAAGAGGAGAATTCGGATGTCAAAACAAAAACTTGAACAGGTACTAGAGTACCTTATTAATGAAGAAGAAGAAAAGGCTCGCGACCTACTTCACACTGTATTTGTAGAAAAGGCTCGATCTATTCACGAATCTTTAATCGAAGATGAAGATGAGGATATTGAGGAAGCATTGGAAGACAAAGAAACAGAAGAAGAAGAAGTTGATGAGTCAGCCAAGTCTGATTGGGAAGACGAAATTACACAGGAGGACGACGAAATCGCCCGCCATAGTAACGAAATCGACCATGAGGAAGAAGTCGGTGAAGCCGATGAAGAAGGCGACGATATAGAAGATGCCGAAGCAATAGACGATCTAGACGACATGGAAATCGGCGGTGATGATGATGCTGTAGAACCAGAAGGCGATGCAGAGGAAGCAATCCCAGCGAAATTAGATGATCTAGAAGCCGCAGTAGAAGAACTCAAAGCAGAATTTGATAAACTAATGGCAGGTGATGACGACGTGCCAGCTGAAGACGAAATGGATATGGGCGATGACATGGAAATGGAAATTGCACCAGAAGAAGAAGCAATCCGTTATGAGTCTAAAGAAGAAGATGATGACGCTGAAGAGTTAGACGAAGCTGCAAAGTTGTCCGCAGTAAAAGCGGCCAAAATGGGCGACGATGGCGATGCAAGTGCCAAGTCAACTATTGGAAATACCGCAAATAATCCTGGACTAGTTGCAGGCGGCAAGCCTGTAGATTTTGCAGGCGGCGACGAAAAAGGCGGATCAGCAGATAAACCTGCTGAAGGCATGACAACAAATCAAGATGCTAAATTATCAGCAGGCCCTAAAGCCGATGCTGGTGACAAGTCTGATAAGGGTGCTGGTAGCGTCCTTAAGGACAACAGGTAACATATGGCAATGCAACCATTATTTGAACGTCTAACACCTAACCAGGCTAAAACAGTAGTTGAATCGCGTGATCGTGAAAACGGTGACGGTAAAGATCTTTATATGAAAGGGATCTTTATTCAAGGTGGTGTTAAGAATCAAAACGATCGTGTTTATCCCATTCAAGAGATAGGCAAGGCTGTTGAGACAATTAACGAACGCTTACAAGAAGGACAAACAGTCCTCGGCGAAGCAGACCACCCTGAGGAATTAACTGTTAATTTAGATCGGGTTAGCCACATCGTTCAAGAAATGTGGATGGATGGTCCTAATGGATATGGAAAGTTAAAAATTATTCCAACACCAATGGGGAACATTATATCAACATTACTTGAAAGTGGAGCAAAATTAGGTGTATCAAGTAGAGGTAGCGGTAACGTAAATGAAAGCGGACAAGTGTCTGATTTTGATATCGTTACAGTAGACATTGTTGCTCAGCCAAGTGCACCAGAAGCATATCCAAAAGCAATACGCGAAAGTTTATGGAATATGCGTGGTGGTTATGGCATGTATAATTTAGCAGAAGAAATGGTTTATGATAAAAAAGCTCAAAAATATCTACAAGAAGGTATTTTAAAGTTTATTGAAGAATTGAACAAGAAGTAAAGGGAGAATATTATGGCCGAAGCACTTAAAGAATTACTTGAAAGCGATCTCCTAGATGAGAATACAAAGGCCAGTATTCAGTCAGCATGGGAATCAAATTTAACCGAAGCTCGAGATGCATTAGCAATTGAGTTAAGGGAAGAGTTTGCTGACCGCTATGAAAGCGACAAGGGACAACTTGTCGAAGCAATGGACAATATGCTAACTGATGCTATTAAAACAGAAATCGTAGAGTTTACAGACGACCGTAAGGGTTTAATTGAAGCTCGCGTTCAGTATAAACAGAACGTGAAGGAACATACAAACGCCCTTTCTAGTTTTGTAATGGAAGCATTACGAAATGAAATCGTTGAACTCCGCGAAGATCGTAACAAGCAATTCGACAATTTTAATAAACTTGAGGGTTTTGTGCTAAAGCAACTCGCAGGCGAGATTGCTGAATTCAACGAAGATAAAAAGTCTCTCGCAGAAGCAAAAGTTAAGTTAATTGCAAGCGGACGTCAAAAACTTGACGAAGCGAAGCATAACTTCATTAAACGTGCGGCAACAACAATCGAAAAGGTTGTCGAGTCAGCACTACGTAGTGAAATGACACAACTTAAAGAAGATATCAAATCGGCCCGGGAAAATAATTTCGGACGCAAGATTTTCGAATCTTTTGCAACTGAGTATATGGCTTCATATCTAGCAGAAGGCACAGAAATTCGCAAGCTCAATAGTCGTATTGAGAAGCAAAACAAGAATATTACCTCCCTTACAGAATCCAAAGACACAGCAGACGTTGAAGTTAAGAAACTTAACAGCAAGATTAACCGTGATAAAATCATGGGTGAACTGCTTACGCCTTTGGCCAAGAGTAAGAGAGGTATTATGGAAGAATTACTTGAAAGTGTTCAGACAAAGAACCTTAAAGGTAGTTTCCAAAAGTACTTACCCGCTGTACTCAATGAGACATCAGGTAAGCGTGAAACTTCTAAGGTTACACTCACTGAGAAAACTGGTGATAAAGTAACACGTAAAGAAGAGACAAAACCAGATGAGAATAGTGGAAACATTATCCATCTAAAAAAATTAGCAGGTATAAAATAAGGAGTATTTACAATGGCAGAAAACCTAACAGAAAGTCAAAATTGGGGAGCCACTAAGGAAGCTCTAATGGAAGGACTGGAAGGTCAGCGCAAGCAGACCATGAATGTCATCCTAGAGAATACAAAGTCGTATCTTGCTGAGGCTGCTACCGCTGGCGCAACACAGGCCGGTAATGTAGCTGCTCTTAACAAGGTAATTCTTCCAGTGATTAGACGTGTAATGCCAACCGTTATCGCTAACGAATTAATTGGCGTTCAACCCATGACTGGCCCAGTTGGCCAGATTCATACATTACGAGTACGTTACGCAGACGCTTTTAATAGCGCCAGTGGCGTAGACACAGCAGCTGGTGAAGAGGCTCTAAGTCCCTTCAAGATTGCAGCTGGTTATTCTGGTAATGCCGCAGATGATAAAGCAGGATATACAGCCTCCCATGAAGGGCTGGCTGGCAATCGTCTAAGCATCCAGATTATCAAAGAAGTTGTAGAAGCAAAGTCACGTAGGCTCAGCGCACGCTGGACCTTCGAAGCCGCACAAGATGCACAGGCAATGCATGGTCTTGACGTTGAAGCAGAGATTTTAGCTGCTCTAGCACAAGAAATTACAACAGAAATTGATCAAGAAGTTCTAACATCATTACGTTCACTAGCTGGACAAGATGCAGTTTACAACCAGAGTGGTACCTTTACAGGCACACCTCATTACGTAGGCGATCGACATGCAGTTATGGCAATTCAAATGAACGAGCAAGCAAACCTAGTAGCAGCCCGCACACGACGTGGCGCAGCTAACTGGGCAGTTGTTTCACCAAGTGTGCTAACAGCACTACAAAGTGCAACAACTTCAGCATTTGCACGTACAACTGAAGGTACATTCGAAGCACCCACAAATGTTAAGTTTGTAGGTACATTGAACGGTACAATGCGAGTATATGTTGATACATATTACAGTGACGCAGGATCAGGCGCAGACATCCTATTGGGCTATAAAGGCTCAACAGAGACAGACGCAGCTGCATTCTACTGTCCATACGTACCACTGATGAGTAGTGGTGTAGTAATGGATCCAAGTACATTCGAGCCAGTCGTATCATTCTTGACACGATATGGTTACAAGGAGCTAACTAACACAGCAAACTCCTTCGGTAACGCAGGCGATTACGTATCTGGTATTTCCGTATCAAATCTATCTTTCCTATAAAATAGTAAAGATAATTTATATATTGAAACCCGGGTTTATCCCGGGTTTCCTTATGAGTAATCGTCCAACAAATAGATAAATATAATATATAGTTATTAAAGATAGGATTCGGAAATATGGCAAACAGCTCTGTTAAAAATTTAAATATCGATGGTAATGTTATTATTTCAGGAAGTACAACATCAATTGATGTACAACAATTAGCTACCGACGATCCAAATATTACATTAAATGATATTGCATCACCTACTGATTCACTTGCAAACGGTGGCGGCTTTACTCTTAAAGGTACAACTGATCATACATTTAATTGGTTAGATGCAACTGACAGTTGGACATCAAGCGAACATATTGATTTAGCACCCGCTAAAGAGTATAAAATTAATACTACATCAGTATTAAATGCTACTACATTAGGTGCAGGAGTAATTAACAGTAGTGTAACAAGTGTTGGTACACTAACATCTTTACAAATAGATACTATTGTAATTGATGGTACTACAATTGGCTTAACTACAGATACAGATTTAATAACTTTAACAAATAACACAGTAACCGTAGCAGGTACAGTTGCAGCTACAGAACTTACAGGTGGTGGCACGGGTATTACAGGTATTACTACTTCTAATATTACTGTACCAGCATCGCCCGGTGACTTTCTTTATAATAATGCTGGTGCATGGGGAGGTATTACTCCTCCTATCACAGTTGCATTAGGTGGCACAGGATCGACTACTGCTGCCGGTGCAAGAACGAATTTAGGATTGGGTACCATGGCTGTAGAAACAGCCACTAACTATCTTGCAATAGCAAATAATTTAAGTGACATTACACCAGCAACTGCTAGAACTAATTTAGGACTTGGAACAACAAACAGTCCAGGATTTGGTGGTGAGGGTACTGGTAGTATAACTATAACTGCAACACCAAGTAGTGGTGGTACTGTTGCTCCTACTTTTAGTGGTACATCATTTATGAGTGTTCCTGTAGCAGCCGGATCTGGACATAAATGGGTAATTGGTAACGAGCAAGACGGCGATTTAGCATTTTCATATTTTACAATTAATGATGCTGGTGCTAATACATCATCAGCAGTAGGTTACATAACAGCAGATCCAAGTAATACTCGTCTAATATTAGGTAATACAGGCGGTACACCTGTAAATGTTGTTATGAGCGGATTAGGTTACCCAACAGCAGACGGTACAGCAAATCAGGTATTAACAACAAATGGTTCAGGAGGTTTAACCTTTGGTACGCCTTCAACTACTAATATAACAGAAGGTACTAATTTATATTACACAGATGCTAGAGCAGATGCTAGAGTAACTTGGACGAATTTAGTTACAAGAGCAGGAGCCTCAGGACCAGCAAAAATTAATGTAGGTGAAAATGCAGGTTTAACATCACAGGGTAATAATACAGTAGCAGTAGGTAAAGATGCCGGTAAAACAACACAAGGTGCTAATGCAGTAGCAGTAGGCAGTGGAGCCGGCCAAATATCGCAAGTTTCTGAAGCAGTAGCAGTTGGAGCTTTTGCAGGCAATAATGGTCAAGGTATTTCAGCAGTAGCAGTTGGTAACCAAGCTGGTCAAACATCACAAGGTGCTGATGCAGTAGCAGTAGGGCAATATGCAGGTCAAACATCACAAGGTATTGATGCAGTAGCAGTAGGTAAAGAAGCAGGTCAAACATCACAGGGTAGTTCTGCAATAGCAATTGGTCTAAAAGCAGGTGAAACTAATCAGGGTGCTAATTCAATAGTATTAAGTGCTATCGGATCAGCATTTAGTCCGACTACAGCTTCAGCATTTTTTGTTAATCCAGTTAGAAATGTTGCAGGAACAACGTACTTACAATATAACGCAACAACAAAAGAAGTTACACATATCGCAGCTACAACATCTAGTGTTGCAGAGGGTACAAATCTTTACTACACAGATGCAAGAGCGGATGCAAGAATAGTTAATGCAGGTAGTGCTAATTGGAACACCGCATATACAGCCACTAATGCCGCAACTAATGCAAATACTGCTAGTACAATTGTAAAACGTGATGGCTCAGGAAACTTTGCCGCTGGACAAGTTACAGCAAATACTGGTGTTATACTTGGTAATAATGCAGGAACAACCGCAGGAACAGTTCGTTGGACGGGTACTGACTTTCAAGGATATGATGGCAGTAGTTGGGAATCATTAACAAGTGCCGCAACTGCACAACTTAGTGGTGCAGTTGCTACATTTACAACAACACAATCAACACAGAGCGCAACATATGTTGATGTTCCTGGATACACAACAGCAATTACAGTAACAAATTCGAATATTATTAATGTGCAAGTTGCCGTTGATGTTGCAACAAATGGCAATCTCCGCGAAACAGATATTAAATTAGTAAGAGTTGTAAGCGGTACGCCAACCGATTTATTTATTGATTCATATGATGGTACTGTTAGTAATACCGCTACCGAAACTGCTTATGCTAATTTTAATGTCACATACGCAGATGTACATGGCCAATCAAATGGTACAGTAATAACATATAAACTTATGGCAAAAGTCGGTTCAACTGTACCAGCAAGTACATTAACTATTAATCCAAATGGTACAAACGCACAAATTTTTCTTTCTGAGATTACAACATCGCCAATTACTGTTTCTTCAGTTAACGGGGCATCTGGTGCAGTTGTATTAACCACGGCTAATATTGCTGAAGGCTCAAATTTATACTATACAGCAGCTAGAGATACGGCACAGTTTAATACTGATCTTGCTACAAAATCAACTACTAATATAACAGAAGGTACTAATTTATACTATACAGCAGCTAGAGCAGACGCACGTATTGCCGCAGCTGATACAGATGATTTAACTGAAGGTAGTACAAATCTATACCATCAGGCCGACCTCGGTTCTGTTGCTTAATTTATTCTGCTATAAACATACTTACACATATAATATCATAAATACTACAAACATAGAATTTGTTATGTTTTACCCACTAACAACATAGAATTTGTTATGTTTATTGTAATATTGTGATTTATAATAATCGATTAATATAATTTATTAGGAGAAATATATTATGCCAAATTATGCAGTACAACGTCGACGTGGCACTACAGCAGAGCATAGTTCTTTCACTGGTTTAGCAGGCGAATTGACAGTTGATACAACCAAAGACACGGTTATTGTACATGATGGATCTACAGCAGGGGGTATTCCTCTACTACGACAAGACGTAGACAATCTGGCAGCAGATGCTATTTCAGGTGATAAGGTTCATGGTGGTACAATTAGTGGTTCGGCCGCGTTAGGTGATGGTACTACAGCAACGACACAATCAGCAGGTAACAGTTCAACATTGGTTGCTACTACAGCATTTGTCGCAGCTTCAACAGCTGGCGAAGATACACTAGCAGAGATGGGGGATGTTTCCCTTGTATCAGCCGCTAGTGGTGATATGCTTGTATACAGTGGATCAGCATGGGTAGATGTTGCAATGTCAGGTGACGCAACAATGGCGTCAACTGGCGCAGTAACAATCGCAGCTGACTCAGTCGCACTTGGTACAGACACAACTGGTAACTATGTTACAAGTCTTGTGGGTGGTACTGGTGTTACAGTTGGTGGCGCCGCAGAAGGCGGTACACCTACAATAGCAATTGGACAAGCAGTAGCAACAAGTGATAACGTAACATTTGCTAACATTATAGCATCTGGTAACTTAACTGTAAACGGTACAACAACAACAGTTGATACAACAAGTTTACTAATTCAAGATCCGCTTTATGTTCTTTCAACGGGCGCAACAGGTTCAGCTTCGGTTGACTCTGGCTTTGTTGTTGAGCGTGGTGATGATTCAAACGTAGGTTTGATCTGGGATGAATCAGCAGATCAATTTGCTATGATCCTCACAGATGATACTGGAACAACAGCAGGTAACGTAACTATTGCTAGTTATGCAAACTTCCAATGCTTAGTAATGACAGGTACATCAACAGCAGCTCAATATTCAGATCTTGCAGAACGTTATGAAACAGATCAAATGTACACAGCAGGCACAGTAGTTTGCTTTGGTGGTAATGCAGAAATTACACAATCTACGGAACTATATGATAGTAAAGTAGCAGGTGTTATTTCCACAAACCCAGCACATTTGATGAATGCTCAGGCAGGCACAAACGAAACTCATCCAGCAGTAGCACTTACAGGTCGAGTTCCTTGTAAAGTAATGGGAACAATCCGTAAGGGTGACTTAATGGTTACATCAGCAATGCCTGGTGTTGCTATGTCAGCAGATGAACGAGTTCCGGGTACAATCATTGGTAAGGCTATTCAAGATTACACAGATGGCGGTATCGGCGTAATTGAAATTTTAGTTACATTAATGTAATTTAAAGTTTTTATTAGAATGAACTAAAAAAGAGGATGAAAATCCTCTTTTTTATTTGTTGGGGAAAGCGGAAGTCTTGAGGCCTCAAGCCTTGCCGCAATTTTTGATAGTAGCCTATGTTAGTTTTAGTATTAGCCTATATTCCCCGTTATAAATATTTATAAAGTATGACTAAAAGATTATATCACAACTTAAATTAGATTGTAAATTAATTAAATATGTTTAGCAGAAGAGAAATTTATATATGGACATAAGCAGAGATTTTATATTTCCTATTGAAGTTTTTAAAATATTCTTACATAATCATGAAGAAATCAATGATGAAATTTTTGGACAATTGTGTACTACCCCAGAATATAAAGAATATAAAAGTACAAAACAATATAAAAATCTTGCTATTAAACCTACGGATGTTCCATCAGTGCAATATGTTCTTTTAAGAGCCGTAGGAATTATTGAAAACTTAACTAAACAAACATATCAAATTGATGCCGACGGTTGGTGGTTTAATATCATGAAAGCTGGCGATTCAATTAACGTACATAGTCATAGTCCAGGTCCTGTGTGGTCTGGGGTTTATTATGTAACCGCACCAAAAGGTAGTGGTAAGATATGTTTTACACAAAATCGTACACATATTAAAGAATCACGTAAAACCAAAGAAGATAAAAACACATATTACTACAAATACATTGGGCACAACTTTCAGGAAGTACCTTACACACCTGCTCCGGGTATGATGTTAATTTATCCAAGTTGGTTAGATCATAGAGTTAGTATGCATAGTGTTCCAACAGAACGTATTGCAATTTCTTTTAATTTAAAATATCCATTTTCTATATTATAATATATTATTTCTCACCAGTCAACTGGTATAAATAACATTAGGAAAGATTTATCTTTTCTACGTCTCGTTCCGTAAAAGGAACTCCATGCGTTGTTCTTCTTCCGTCAGAGACCGGAAAGGTTTCGAGAGGCATCTCTTAACTGAGCCTACTTAATGGGTATCTATGCAGTGCCTGATTTGTAGAGTGAACGACAAGCCTTATAAAGACTAATGGAGGATATATATATGGCAAATATCAAAAACTTTGGTATTGCTGGTGTTTCAGCCGATGTTCAAATGGGTAAGAGTGGTGGCCGCGTTGTTTATGACAGCGGTAATACACTATTCAAATTCACAGAATCTGATGGTTCGACACTAGCAAAGTTACGAGTCGCTGAACCCCTTGGTTCAACCGACGTAGTAACAAAAGGTTATCTCGATGGTGTTACTGCTGGGTTAGATATTAAAGAATCAGTACGCGGTGCTTCAACCGCTAATGGTACTCTAGCATCTGCTTTTGCAAATGGACAAACCATGGATGGCCTTACACTTGCCACGGGTGACAGGATACTTATTAAGGACCAGACAACTGGTTCTGAAAACGGTATCTATACAGTAGCAGCTTCAGGAGCACCAACTCGTGCAACAGATGCTGATGCGACAACTGGTGAATTAGATGGAGGTTCGTTCTTCTTCGTAGAAGCAGGAACAGCAAACGCTGATTCTGGTTGGGTTGTTACAAACGATGGTACAGTTACAATTGGTACAACAGCACTAACATTTACTCAGTTCTCTGGTGCAGGACAAATTACAGCTGGAACAGGTATGTCCAAATCCAGCAATACACTTAATGTTGGCGCAGGCACTGGTATTACAGTGAATGCAGATACTGTAGAAATTAATACAGCATGGACGGGTCAAGCCGCTATCACAACATTGGGTACAATTGGTACAGGCACATGGCAAGGTACAGCAGTAGCTGATACATACGTTGCTAATGACTTGACAATTTCCGGTGGTACAGTAAACAACTCAGTTATTGGTGGTTCATCTGCCGCGGCTGGTACGTTTACAACATTAACAGCCACTACATCTATTACAGGTACATTGGCAACAGCAGCTCAAACAAATGTTACATCTTTGGGTACGCTAACAGCTCTTCAAGTTGATAATATCAACGTGAATGGCAACGCAATCACATCAACAGACACAAACGGCAACATCGCCCTAACCCCACACGGTGCTGGTGAAGTTGACATTAGTAAAGTTGATATTGATGGTGGTGCTATTGATGGTACAGCAATTGGTGCTAACTCAGCATCAACCGGTGCTTTCTCTACATTAAGCACAACAGGTACTGCAACACTTGCAGGCGCAGATATTAATGGTGGTTCTATTGACGGAACAAACATTGGTGCCGCATCAGTAGGTACTGGCGCATTCTCAACAATTTCAGCAACAGGTGCTATTTCAGTTGACACAATCTCTGAAAAATCATCAGCTAACGGTGTTGTAATTGATGGAGTTACATTAAAAGACTCCGCAGTTGTAGTTGATACAATTAGTGAGAAAACTAGTGCAAACGGTGTTCAAATTGATAGTGCAACAATTAAAGACAATACCTTCTTTGGTAATGTTACCGTTGAAGCATCTGAGACACTTGACGTATCAGCAGGTACATTAACACTAGCAGCTAACCAGATCTCTGGTGATAAAGTTGAAGGTGGTACAATTGCCGCGATTACAATCACAAACTTAACTAGTGGTGGTACTCATACAGGTAGCTTAAACGTTTCGGGTCATACACTAACACTTGCAGCTAACCAGATCTCTGGTGACGCAGTTGACGGTGGTACAATTAGTGATTTCGCATCCACAGGTATTGATGATAATGCTTCTGGTAATGCAATGACAATTGATAGTTCGAACAACATTTCAACAACTGGTAACCTAGCAGTTGGTGGCGACTTAACAGTCAGTGGTGATAACTTAACGATTAACACATCATCACTTACAGTTGAAGATCCTCTCTCATTACTTTCAAGTGGTGCATCTGGTTCTGCTACAGTAGACGCAGGTTTCATCGTAGAACGTGGTGATGATACTAACGTAGGTTGGTTGTGGGATGAGTCAGCAGATGCATTTGCTTTCGTAGAGACAGCAGATACTGCTACAACAGCAGGTAACGTATCCATTTCTGATTATGCAGATCTTCGTGCAGGTGGTTTAACACTTGACGATGATTTAACAATTGGTGGTGATATGCTAAACTTCAGTCTAGCCGCAGATATACGGATACTGGATAATAATGCAGCTGCGCTTTCTATTTCAGAAGCTGGTAATTCATACCTAGCATTTGTAACAACAAATGGTGGTGAGAAACTTGTTTTAGGTAAGAAGTTAGAAGCTGGTGCAGTAGAGATCGAAGGTTCAGCCTTTGATATCAACGGTGGTACAGCTGATGCCCTAGTTATTGGTGG
>Ga0209501_10003035_pt1 | contig 17149 bp, 11 predicted proteins | sample ArcticOcean_MG_C_4_FD_187434 | JGI IMG/M metagenome (GOLD analysis project Ga0209501, IMG submission 187434) | Marine microbial communities from western Arctic Ocean - ArcticOcean_MG_CB4_134 (SPAdes) (version 2) | ecosystem: Environmental > Aquatic > Marine > Oceanic | place: Arctic Ocean...
GAAGTGCGACCGGACCCGAGGGCGCCCCACGCCCGCGGCCACCCCCACCGCTGCTCCCACCACCACTGCTGCCCGCCTGGTCAGGCTCATACGGACGATCGTATCGCCAATCCCACAGGACCTCGTTGATGCCCGCCTGCGCAGGGGTCTCCAACGTACGCACGTGGCCGCCGGTCGCGTCGGTGATGGTCAACTCGAACGTGGTCGTATCTTCGGCAGACTCTCGTAGGTAGTAGCGGATCGGCGTGGCGCGCGGCGGATTGGAGGCCATGTACGTCGCCCCGAAGAAAGGCCAGTCTCCCCGCTGCGCCCACATGACCGTGCGGCGCCCGGGAAAGACATGACCGGCCTCGGCCATCATAGTGGTCGAAAGCTGCTCGAGCGGCGTAATGTCGGCCATGATCCACACGCTGCGTCCGTGCGTTCCCACAATGAGGTCGTTCTCTCGCGGGTGGATAACAATGTCGTCGACCGGGACCACCGGAAGGTTGTTCTTGAGAGGAGTCCAGCTCTCGCCACGATCGATCGAAACCTGAACGCCGACCTCGTTGCCGATGAAGAGAAGATTCTCGGCGCGTTCGTGCTCGGTGATCACGTTGATGGACCAACCATTGCTTAGATCTCCGGCGATAGACCGCCAATGTGCTCCGTAGTCCTCGCTGACATACGCGTATGCCGCGAAGTCGCCATTTCGGTGACCGTCGAACGTCACATACACGCGACTGGGTGCATGGGCCGAGGGCGTAACGCGACTCACGTACGTCCGTTCGGGAAGCCCGGGGATCTCATCAACGACGTTTCTCCAGCTGGCGCCCCCGTCCATCGTGACCTGAACGTTTCCGTCGTCGGTCCCGACGTAGATCACGTCGGGCGTAAATCGCGACTCCGCCACCGTGGTGATGTTACCGTACGTAGACGTGCCGTCGTGAATGGACATCATCGGCTGATCGCCCGCGACACCCATGATCGCGAGTTCATCGCGGTCGATCTGCTTGGTGAGATCGATGCCTCCGACCTCCTCCCAGCTCATCCCGCGGTCGCGGGAGCGCATGAGGTAGTTCGACGCGAGATAGATCGTTGCGGGATCGTGGCGGGAAATGAGCAAAGGAGCATTCCAGTTGAACCGATAGGCCTTCGTCGTATCTCCCTGCTCGCGCGGCCCCACGATGGGTCGCATAGGTGTCTTCTCGCCGGTGACCAGGTCGTACCGGTTCATGTTTCCGCCCTGGGACTCGGAAAAGACGATCGTCGAGTCCGTCGGATCCACGACCGTCCAAAAGCCGTCGCCGTAGGCGGTTTCGTACCAGTCCTGGTTTCGGATGCCGTGGAATTCACGCGTGTTCGAGGGGCCGCACCACGGGTTGTTGTCTTGGAGACCGCCGCACACGTAGTAGGGATCACGCATATCGAAGCCAAGCGTGTAGAACTGACCCAGCGCGATGTTGTCGAACATGCGCCAATACGCGCCTCCGTCCCAAGACGCGGACACACCCCCATCGCTGCCAATGATGAGGTGGTCGGGGTCATTGGGATCGATCCAGAGTGCGTGGTGGTCGACATGGATCTGCTCGGCTCCGTCGCTACGGAAGGTTCGGCCTCCGTCATCCGATATCATGAGGGGGCTACCGAGCACATAAATGCGGTCCGAGTTACTAGGGTCGATGCGCACCTGGGAATAGTACATCGGTCGCGGGTTGGTATCCGACATCTTCTCCCACGTCGCTCCCCGATCGACAGAGCGGAAGATGCCGCTCTTGCTCGCTCCGCCACCGCCGCGTCCACCACCGCCCCCCCGACCGGGACGTCGTGCGTCAGCTTCAACGAGCGCGTACACCACGTTGCCGTTCTGGCGGAAGACGTCGATGCCAATACGCCCCTTGTCGCCCTCCGGCAGTCCGTCGGTCAGCTCGATCCAGGTCTCTCCGCCATCCACCGTGCGGTAGAGTCCGCTGCCCGGGCCTCCCCCGTTGAAGCCCCAACCCGTGCGCTGACGCTGATACATCGCAGCGAACAGCGTATTGGGGTCACCCGGGTCCAGTGCGAGATCGATCGCACCAGTGACATCGTCGATGTGCAGCACCAAAGCCCAGGTCTCTCCACCGTCGCTTGTCTTGTACACCCCGCGCTCCGGGTTCGGCCCCCACAGATCACCGACCGCTGCGACGTACACGATGTCCGGATCGCGGGGATGGATGACGATGCGCCCGATGTGCTTCGTGCGCTCGAGACCCATGTGTGTCCATGTGTTTCCGGCATCGGTGGATTTGTACACGCCGTTGCCCCACGGTGAGGACTGCCGATTCTGCGGCTCACCCGTCCCGACCCAGATCAGGTTCGGGTTCGACTGATGGACCGTGACATCCCCGATCGAGCTGGTCTCTTGATCGTCGAAGAGCGGCGTCCACGAGGTACCGTGGTTCTCGGTCTTCCAGACCCCACCGGTTGCGACCCCGATGTAGAAGATCTGGGGCTTCGACTCGACCACAGCCAGGTCGGCGATCCGACCACCCATGAGGGCCGGACCGATCTCCCGGTACTCGAGCCGCGAGATCGTCGTGGCTAGATCGGGCATCTGCCTCTGTGCCTGAACTTGTATGGCAGAGGCAGGCATCAGCGCAAGCGTGCCGGTGAGCGTGAGTCGACCGATGAACGTCATGGCATATCTCTTCTCTCGATGCTTGGCTTTCGAGCGTGTCGCGAACGCGGATCAGTATTCTGCACTTGGGGAGATGACGCGCAAGGCATTGGCGAAGGGCCAACACAGAGAGGGCGGGGGCAAGACGCAGGGAAGGGCCGCAACGCCGGAGGGAGCTGCATGCGGAAAGTGACGTCAGGCTCGTCTCAGTGGGTCATCGCTCATATCAGGATGTTGCTGCCGGGACCGTAGACTTGTGGCGAGAAATTGTAGAAGAAGTGCGGCACGTCGCCCTCGCGCTCCCAGTCGTCCGCGATATCGGTGTTGAAGCTGATGATCACCAGGGGTCGCCCGTCTTCATCGAAGATGCCGCGAAGGTGGGGAATAGCCGTCTCCGCTCCGAGCTCGGAGGTCTGGACGCCGCGGCGACGCCACGATTGATACGACGGGATCTGTGGCAGCTCCTTCACTCCGCACAGCGCGGAAAATATGGGATGCTCGGGTGTGACCGCTTCGATCTCGTGCTCGGGAAAGACACAATGGATTTCGGTCTCGAAGCAGTTCCAGGCATGATTACCCCACAGATCGCAGCCCACAGAAAACCGCTTTTGAGGAACTAGAGCCGGAGACCTTCGACCTCCGCCTCCGTGAAGGTGACCGAGCCGGGATCGGTCATGAACAAGAAGGGACACCTGAAGATATCGGGGTCCGTGGCCCGCACCGCCGCGATCCCCGGATCCCCATTATCCCACCGCTCGATATGCAGGGGAGTCAACTCCTCCACGCGTGTCATGAAGTTCCTGTCGGCAGCGCCGGATAGTCGGTGCTCCATCCGAGGCCGGAGCGCATGCTCCGGGACGCGTCATACCAGAGTCGACAGAACATGAAGCCCCCCTGTACTCGGGCAGCCCGTCATGCAGAGGGGAGTAGTAGCGACCCTCCTCTGAACGCCAGATCTGTGCGGATGTGGACGCCGGAGTGACCAGGCAGCTCAACACGATCGGGGCAACGATCAGCAGCCGGGAGATGGTTCGGGACAGCACGGGGCGCGTCCCCGTCAGCGCTTCGTCGTGATCTCCAGGACACCACTTCCAGTTCTCTGTCCGTACCGAAAGCCCGCCACAACCGCCGGTATGAATTCGATGCTCTCAATGATATTAAGCGGCAGGTCTTCGAGTATCTCCGCGTCACCGATGAGTCCGTCGATGACGACCAACACCGAATCGCATCCGCGAGAGTATGAACGCCGTCCTTCGATACACAGCCTCATCTGACCGTACTCATCTCTGACATTCTGTACTCGAACTCCGGGCATCGTCCGTACGAGGTCTCCCACGTTTCGTGCAGCTCCGAGCAATCGTTCGATTTCGATTGGGCTGACGAAGTCCCGCCGGACGCCCGTCGTGTTCCGGGGGTCCAGGCCTTGCGAACGTACGCTGACGACGAGTGCGTCCAGCTCAATGGCTTCCGATACGAGGCCCAGCTCCAACTCCAGCGGCTCGACGTCGGAGATCGTAAACCATTTCATCTGTGAGCCGTATGCGAGATGCTCGACTTCGACCAGATAGGTCTGAAGCTCGAGTCGCTCGAACCGAAATCTCCCCTCGTCGTCCGTGAGAGATCGACCCTCGGGGCCTCCCGACGATTCGAGGGTCACTACGGCGCCCGCCACGGGCTCCGACGTGGTCTGGTCGACGACACGACCGGTAACGAGAACGCCTGGAAATAGCTCGAGTCGGAACGATTTGAAGACCGGCTGGTCGTTGGTGAACGTCAAGATTTCCTGAGCCGGAGCACGCCGAAGGAACGTCGCTTGCGCGAAGACAGCGCGGTTGCTGGGAAGGCCGCACGCGACGTATCGGCCCTCGGCATCTGTTTCGACCACCGTGCTGGGCAGTCCCTGCGCACTGAACTCGACGGATGCACGCGGCAGGACCGTGCCGGTTGCGGCGTCTTCGACCGCCCCCACCGCGATGCCACGGTGCTCCACATCCCCGAGGATGCAGAGACGCGGCATCAGTGTCGACATCGACGGGATCGCGAGCGACACCCGCGTCACCCCGGTACCCGGCAAGTCGACCTGCCACGTGGGCGCAACCTTGACGCCGATCGAGTCTAGGCGCGCGTGCCGTATCGATAGTGTGTATTCACGCCCTTCCAAGCCGGGCAGTAGGAAGGCTCCATCTGCGTCCGTCATCGCGACATGCGGCGTGCCGAGCAAGTAGACTGCTGCACCCTGCAGAGGACTGGCCGACGTACTGTCGAACACCGTCCCCACCAACATGCCGCCGGGCGGCGTAGGCGGGACGTCCTGCGCATGCGCCACAACCGGCAGCACTGAGGCCGATAACGCCACCCAAGCCGCCACCAGCTTCGTCGCCGTCCCGTACCTGAAGAACGACGCACGAAGGGCACGGAAAGCCTTCAAGTGGGGTCGGCTGAATAACATACGCGCTCTCCTGTAGTAGTGGCCCACATCGAGATGTGCTCGACGCGGCTCTCCTTTCTATGCGCCCAGTCGGTCCGTGGTTACTAAGGACAACATGGACCCCATATCGCGAATCGCAATACGTGAAGCGGAGCGCTTCGCTGTGAAACACCAATGCCCGGAGCGCCTACATCATATAGACTCGCGACGGCGTCCCAGGGTCCCTCGCTCTTACTGGGACGGATCGCCGAAATGAGTTCGTGCAGCTACGCATGCGGAGGCGGACGAGAAGATGAAGAGGCCACCAGGGTCCGTGCGTAGCCTCAGCGCACTACTCGCGCTCACGCTCCTCTCCACTGCGTGCTCGGGCGTGCCGCGGGGCTCGATAAGAGTCGGGAAGCAGCGGAGTCTCCCAGATCATCACGCGGCAAGAAATAGTCGACAGCAATGCACGAAACATCTGGGAGGCGCTCCAGCATACGGTCAGGTAGGTGCACTGGGGCGTCGGTAGCGTGGGCGTGCCGCAGAGGGGTACTCGTCGCGGCATGGCGAGCGGCTTGGGAGCGGAACGCGTGCGGATCCTGCACGACGGCGCCGTCGTGCAGACTTTCGAGCAGCTGAGGCTGATGCCAGCGCAAGACCTCGAGAAGATCCGTGTGCTGAGTGCCATCGATGCGACCACCTACTTCGGCACGAACTCGGTGGCTGGCGCTGTGTTGATTACGACACGTCGGTAGGGTGAGTAAAAAAGAGGGGTGGCCCGTTTGGACCACCCCTCTTTTTTACTCACCCCGGTGTTCGAGGGCGGTCTATCGACCCACTACGCCGCAGTGCTCAAGCACTGGACGAAGTTGGGGTTGTTCGTCTCATCCTCGGGGATCGGGAAGTTTATCTGATTCCCGTAGTCACTCCCCTTGAAGTGGGCACCCGTCGGGAAGACGTCATCTTCACCGTAACCATAGTGCCGGATCATACGCCGCAGGTCACCGAGGCGGTGCCCACTCGCGTACAGCCACCACGCGCGCTCCTCGAAGTGCATGCGCACACGGCCATCCGTCGTTCCAGGATCGACGAGTGCAGTCATGCCCTCCGCAGCCCTCAACGTGTTCAGTATCCCGAGCCACGTCGCCGGAGAACTGGAAAGACTGGCCTCAGCGATGATTAACTGAGCCTCCAACCCGCCAGCCAGGACGATGTCGTCGTTCCTGCTCCCGTAGATGAGTTGATTGTACTGGGGCGTCAACGCATCGAACCCGAGCGGATCGTTCGGATCGACCTCCCACGGGAGACGCGCGTCCAAAGCGCTCCGGAAGTTGATTCCGTTGGTGCCCTCTCCGTCGGAGACAGTCCAACGACTGTTATCCACGTTTCGTTGGTAGACACCATTGGCGCCTCCGTCGGCGTTCTCATCGTGACGGATGAAGTACTCATAGTCACTCGGCACATTGGCCACGGTCGCAGCCGCCGCACTGAACTGCCCTAACGCGAGCTGCGCTCGAGCCTTCCCGATGTTTGCCAGATGCACCTGATGGGTCGATCCATCCGCCGTCCCTAAGGCGGAATCGAACCGAGCGATGGCGAGCGCAAACGTCTCGTCCGTCGTCGTCGGAGTACCCTGCTCCGAAGCAGCCCCGACCGGTGTCGAGCCGTACGGCACACCAGAGCAGTAGGCCTCACCGAAAAAGATGTAGGTGAAGCCCGCGAAATTGTTCATCTCGGCGATTCGTGAGTCCGAGCCGAACTCTTCCGTCAGCAATCCCACTGCGTTCTCCGCCCCGACCCGAGCGGCGTGAAGGCCGCGGAATCTGCCCTCCATCGTACCGTTCGTGAGGAAGATGTTGCGCTCATCGACTTCGATGCGCGTCGGGTACGTGCCGCTGATCTGGAATTCGTCGGTGAAGAGGCCCACGTAGACCATCATTCCATTCCCGCCGCTTACGGCGGTCATGAAGTCGCCGATCGCGCCGGCCCAAAACAGCTCGGATTGGCTGATCGACGCCGGTACCACGAGGTCGGGATCGGTCACTTCTAGGAGCGAGTCACAGCCCGCGAGCGACATCGTCGCGGCAAACGCGAGACATGAGGTCAGCTTTCTCGCCGACCTCCGCCCCGCCTCTCTATCTCTTTGCTTTCGCATGATATGAGTCTCCAAAAAGATCAGAAGGTGAGGTTGAGTCGAAGCGTGATGTACCGCGGGATGCCCTGCGTCAAGAACTCCGATGTCCCGAAGTTGTCGCCCGCGCCAGACCTGTTGAGCTCCGAGTCGATTCCCGTGTAATCCGACCACGTAATCAAGTTGCGGGCGCTCAGAGTCAGATTCGCGGCACTACTCCGGAAGCGCGACGTGAGGCCCTGTGGCAAGAACAACGTGACGGACACCTCACGCAGCTTCGTGAACGTTCCCCCTTCGCGGTAGCCTTCCTGCGACCTGCTGGCAGCGAGGTCGCGAGCCACGTGCCTCGCCTGGTCCCAAAGCGGCGCCGTAACATCGACGCGCGCACGGCAGACACGGAATTGGCACCGGAAGCCTTCCGTATTGTTATAGGCGATGTAGTCGCCCTGGTGATCGATGAGCGCATAAACCTGTAAGAGGTTCCCGAAGCGCAGCGTGCTGCTCAGGCTGAACTCTCGCTGAGGTAGCCCAGGGCCGATGTACTCGCGCTCTGCCGCGATCGTAACCTCGCTCGCGGCAATCATACCGTCGCCATTCGCGTCCGCCCATGTAACTGGGTAGTCCCACGATGAGCCGAGCGGGAAGCCGGGCTGGTGCCTCTCAGTAGTTCCGAGAAAGTCCACACCAACTAGACCCAGCTCGTTCAAATTACTCCTGAGCCTGGACGCACTCAGGTTGATGTCCCACTCGAGCTGGTCCATGCTGAGCACGGTGGCGCCAATGCCGAGCTCGAAGCCCGTGGTTTGCGCCTCACCGAGATTCTGACTCCGACTGCTGCTCGAGCCGAGCGAAGGCGGAAGCGGCTCGTTGACGATGATATCGGTCGTGACGCGCTTGAACCACGTCAACTCCAGGCCAGCGCGACCACCAAACATGTCCGCGTCCAAACCAGTCTCGAACTCAACCGAACGCTCAGGCTTCAACCCCACGTTGCCCGATGCGCCGAGATTCACACCGCTGACGATGTTGTCTTCCGGATCAGCGACCGCATTGACGGAGAGCGTCTGGATCGCCGCAGTGCTGCCCGGCTGACGACCCGACGCGCCCCATGCTGCACGCACGCGCAACATGTTGAGCCAATCGAACTCGGGGAAGAAGCTCTCGTCCGACGCGACCCATGAAACGGACGCCTTCGGATAATAGATCAGGTCGAAGTCCTGACCGAACGCCGAGTTGTCATCGGCACGGAGGGCGGCGGTAATGAAGAGCCTGTCACCGAGGCTGAACTGCTGCTCGAAGAACACGCCCACCGTGCGATCCTCAACCGTCGTTTCGGTTGAGGTGGTAACCGCTGCGGTTGCCAACGATCGGCTACCCGCTACCAGCTGCGAGCCGTTTCCACGCGTACCGTGGAAGAGGTCCCGGAAGTACTGGAATCCCAGCGTGCTTCGGGATCCCAGCCACGAAGTGAGATCGAAGTTGCTCGTCCCGCTCAAATCGACTGTGTACTGGTAGATCTCGGTGAAATCCGAACTCCGGCTACCCGTATTGTTGGTGCTGGAGAGTCCCGCCACCGAGTGGTGGACATCGTGCCTCGAAGTGAAGTCCAGTCCGGAGGTGGCACGGACAGTCAGGTACGACTTCGGATTGTAGGTGCCCGTAAACGAAGTCGTGAACCGTTGAACATTCTGCTGATTCAGACGGCCAAAGATCTGGGCCGGCGTGCGGAAACCCCAAGCGTCGTCCGGACGATTCGGGAACGCCCCGCCGAAAAACGCACTCGGGAAGAGACCCAGCGACGAGTTGTCGTTGATCGGGAACCGGCGAGCCACCGAAACGTACCCCGCACGCAGTGCGGCAGTGGCGTTGTCCAAGACCTGCGACGTCACGTTCACCCGGAAGCTTCTCCGCTGGAACATGTTCGGCGTCGTGACACTGGGCTCGTCGAGGGAAATGCCGAACCCCTCGAGATCCTCGTGGTAGTAGTCAGGCGTCTGCAGAGCACCCGCTTCGCGCTCGAATTCGCCCGAAATGAAGTACGTGACCCGACTGCCGCCACCAGCGACACTCGCGCCTAGTTGTTTTCGGTCGCCCGTCCTCAACGGCGTGAGCTGCGAATCGAACAGCGGCGTATACGTCGACACACCCGTCTGACTACAGTCACCGGAGAGCACGTGCGTAACCCTACAGTCCTCTTCGCGGCTCGTGCCCGGCTGGTTCGCATCGAGACCCGCGTAGTTCACCGGATAGTCGTTCTCGTCCGTAACCTGGCCTCTTTCAGCCCAGGTATTCCAACGCACCTCACCCCCACGACCACTCTTGGTCGTGATGCGGATGACGCCATTGGCGGCCTCGGTCCCATACAGCGTCGCCGCTGACGGCCCCTTCACGATTTCGATCGATTCGATCTCTTCCGGATTGATGTCGTCCAGAGGCGAGAACTCCTGGCCGCCCGAGCCGATCGAGAGAGAGTTGCCCACGTCGCTGTTCATGCGAATACCGTCGATATAGACCAACGGCTCATTGGACAGACCGATCGAACTCGATCCGCGAATGCGAATTCGAGTGCCCATACCGGTTGTCCCGGTCGCGCTTGCGACGACCACACCCGCTGTTCGGCCCTTGAGAAGGTCGGACATGTTGGTGATCGGTGCGACGCTGAGGACTTCGTCGACGTTGATGCTGCCGAGCGCGTTCCCGAGCTCCACCTTGCGCTGCTCACCGGTGGCCGTGACCACGACGGCGTCGAGCGCAATAGCGGACAGAACGAGCACAAAGTCCTGCTGCGCAGCCGCACCCTCGGCAACTGTAAGGGTGAATGTCTGCGGTGCGTACCCGAGCAGGACGGCAGAGACTTCAAGCTCACCCACAGGCACGTTGAGAACTAGAAAGCGACCATCTTGGTTGGTTAGCCCGCCGATATTGGTCCCCTGAACAAAGACCTGCGCCGATGAAAGCGGTTGTCCGCTATCGGCACCAGTGACTCGTCCTGTGATCGTGCCCTGTTGCGCGGCGACCAGTCCAGGCCCCACAACAATCGCGAGCAGCACAGGTAAGAACACACGAAGATTTCGCATGCCGGCAATCCTTAGTGCTAGGGAAAGGTCCCACGCTCCACCCCACCCAGTCATTCTCTGCTCCATTTGCTCACACTTCAATGAAACGGAGCTCCCGACGGTTTGGAAATTGGTGACACCTATCTATCGGAATTTTCAGCGGGCGTCTAAACCTCGGATCAAGCCTCTCTGATCCCACAGACGCACTCATACCGTTTAATTGTACTGTTTGAAATGGCTGGTCGCCAGGGATAATTTAGCCGGCCCATTAATTCATCACGCGTTCCTGTTCAGACGGGCAACGAAGTCGGGACTGCTCGTCTTATCCTCAGTGATCGCGGGAAGTTCATTTGATCCCCGTAGTCGTTGCCCTTGAAGTGAGCTCCGGTGGGAAGGAACCAGCAGACGGGGTTCTGAGGTTTCAATGAAGGATCCTGCGCTCGTGCATAGGCCACTGGCTCACTACGCAGGGCAGCGACCGGGGGGGCTCTAGCGGCTTCTGGGGCTGGCGGAAACCGGGGTCCGCCATCTACCGTTACCGTGCACTCATCGACGAACAGTTCCGCAGACTCTCCACCCCGCTTCCAAGAGGCTCCATGAACGTTCTGAAGACAGTTCCCGACTTTCCGCAGGCTCTCCGCTGGTTGTTCCTAATGATACTCGTGCCGCTAGCCGGCTGCGCAGCCTCCGATGACGGCGAGGGAGTTGCATCCTCGGACGCGACGGTCTTTGAAGGAGCCCGAGTAATTGTGGGCGACGGAACCGCCCCGATCGAGAACGCTGCGATCGTGGTCGAGCGCGGACGCATTACTGCTGTCGGTGCGGCGAGCGAGGTGCAAGCGCCAGCGGGCGCGGCGCGCGTGGATCTGGCCGGAAAGACTGTCATGCCCGCGATCGTCAACGCACACATGCATCTCAGCACGACACGTGCGGACGTAGTGGGCGAACTCGAACACCTAGCTTACTACGGGGTCGGCACGGCGATCAGTTTGGGCCACGACGAGGGATCCGAGACGATGGCGTTGCGGGACGACCCCGTTCCAGGCGCAGCACGCTTCCTCAATTCGGGGCGCGGGATCACGCGTCCGGAGCCGGGAAGAACCGAGGCACCGTACTGGATCGATACCGAGACCGATGCACAGCAAGCCGTCCAGGAACTGGCCGGTGCACAGGTCGACATCGTCAAAATCTGGGTCGATGACCGGAACGGACAATACGAGAAGCTCACGCCCGCACTCTACGGTGCAGTGATCGACGAGGCCCACCAGCACGACCTCATGGTCACGGCGCACATCTTTTCGTTGAGCGACGCGAAAGGGCTGCTACGCGCGGGGCTCGATGCTTTTGCGCACGGCGTTCGGGACCAGGACGTCGATGACGAATTCATCACGCTCGTCCAAGAGCGCCCGGATTTCGTCCTGGTGCCCAACCTGCCCGGCCCCGGCATCGCGGCTGACCTGAGCTGGCTCAGTGGGACCGTGCCCCCCGAGCAGCTCGCGACCATGCAAGCGCGAGCGACGGACAACCCGAGGGCACAGGCATCGTTTGGGATCCAGGCACGTAACCTCGTGCGAATGTTTGAAGCCGGCGTGCGCATCGCCTTCGGGACGGATGGCGGCTCGCCGTGGGCCGCGCATCAAGAGATCGCGGACATGGTTACTGCCGGCCTGACGCCCAGTCAGGCGATCGTGGCGGCGACGAGTACCTCGGCTGAGTTCTTGGGCTTGGCGGATGACATCGGCACACTCGCCACCGGCCGGAGCGCGGACTTCGTCGTGCTCGACGCCAATCCGCTCGACGACATCACGAACACTCGGAGGATCGCGTCGGTGTACCTACGGGGTACTGAGGTGGATCGCGCGGCAATCAGCTCGCGGCTGTTGGTCACCGGGGGGAGCTGACACCGCCGATATCCCAGCCCACCGCCGGATCGATCTCCTGTCTGCGTCGTGTATCGCAGATCAACTCGACCGAGCTGTCCTGATCAATCAGGGTACCGTGCACTTCGATTCCGTGCTAAGAAGCACAACTGAACAATATGATCAGATCGAGGCCGAACGCGACCTCCGCTACCCGGCGAGCGTATTACCTGCTAATGATCTCCCCGCTCAACGGCGGTGTCGTGCCCGGGTCACGCCGCACCTTGGTCGCCTGCTCGAAGGCGTAACCGAGCCCGAACAAGCGCGGTTCGCTGAACGGGCGGCCAAAGAATGAGATGCCCACCGGCAGCCTGTTGCTCGTAAAACCCGCCGGGACGATGAGGTCGGGGAAACCGGTGAGGTTGGCGATATTTGTCGGTGACGGCCCGCCGCCGCCGGCCGCACCGTTCGCCAGCGCCGGCCGTGTGGGCGACGTAGGGTAGACGATGGCGTCGAGGTTCTCGGCGTCCATGAGACCCTCGACGATGCTTCGCAACATCGGCAGGCCATAGTCGCGCATCGCGACGTAATCGTAATCCTCGAGTGTGCCACTCGCCTCTTCCTGCATGAGGAGCGACCAGCGCGTTGGATTGGGTGTTCCGCCTTCCGACGTCGTCGACGTGAGCTCGAGCGAACGCTCCACCATCTGCTCGAGTGTCTTCGGGTACTCGGGACCGGTCGTGGTTAGATAATCACGGATCTGAGACCGGAACTCCCGCCACCGGATGGTCGTGTACCAATCGCCCTTGATGTCCAGCAGCCACTGAGGATAACGCACGTCGACGACGGTTGCGCCGGCGTTCCGCATCGCCTTCAGAGAAGCCTCGATGATCCAGTCGACCTCGGTGTCGGCACCGAGGAAGTCACGTGCAATACCGATGCGCGCTCCACGGAGTGCTCCCGCGTCCAGAAACTGGGTATAGTCGGTCTCGGAGGCCCCTTCACTCTTCAGCGTCGCGTCGTCGGCCGGATCGATGCCGGTCATGGCGCCGAGCATGACGGCCACATCGTAGATGTGGCGGGCCATGGGACCAGCCATGTCGAACGAGAGCGCGAGGGGGACGATCCCGTCTCTGCTCAGTAGCCCATGTGTGGGTTTGAGACCGGCGAGTCCGTTGGAGGTCGTCGGTCCGCGGACGGAGCCACCCGTGTCGGTGCCGATTCCGAGTTGCGCATACGCCGCCGCGATCGCCGCGCCGGTACCCCCCGACGAGCCAGACGGTGTACGCGCGGTGTCGTGTGGATTCCGAATGAAGCCGCCCACGGAGCTCATCGTTACACCTGACGCGAACTCGCTCATGTTGAGCTTCGCGAGGATGATCGCGCCCGCGTCGCGCAGTTTCTTCACGATGAACGCGTCGTCCGGTGGGATCGAGCCGGCCAAGAGCAGCGACCCCGCCGTCGTCGGCATGTCCGAGGTGTCGATGTTGTCCTTTAGAACCACGGGGATGCCGTGCAACGGGGACCGCGGTCCGGTCTGCCTACGCTCCGCATCGAGTGCTCGTGCGGTCGCAAGGGCATCCTCGTTCAGCCAGAGAACGGCATTGAGGGCGGGGCCCTGCTGGTCGTACGCCTCGATGCGAGCCAGATAGAGCTCGATGAGGCGCTCGGACGTCAGCGTACCAGCATCGAAGGCCGCGTTGAGATCCTCGATCGTGGCAGACGAGAGCGTGAGAGTTTGGGCGGACACATGGACGGGGAGCAGCATGCTCGCGAGCACGAGCCCCGTGAGACGGGCTCTTGGCGTCCTGCAGTGGATCGGCTTGATATCGCATTGGTCGCCCGGACGGCACACGGCACGGCCCTCGGTGTTTTCTGTCGTCATAGACGCCAAGATGGAGCGTGATTTAGAATCAGGCCAGCGGGCACGCGGCATTGACCGAACCGACACCCCCGCTGACCCTTGCCCGCCATGAGCCCCGATCGACTGACCGACTCGTTCAGTTCCCAGCGAACATGAGACGCGAGTACGGCCGCTGCCCGGCGATAACTGTCTTCAACAAACCGACAGCTATGAGCATGGATTCTCCATCTCACCGCCGTGAAATACTATGAGTCATGGCCTACGGCACAACACCGGGAGCTCCGCGAGTTCGGTGGGCGGCGCTTGCCGCCCTCGATGGAGCAGAGCGCCTCACGCAGACGCTCGTGCTAAGGGAGTTCACACTCGCCATGCAGCGAGAAGGCACTCGGTCGCGGGAACGGGTCACAAGCCAACGAGGGGTAAACAACACCGGTCTCGAGGCTGACCACCGCGACGAGCGGTGAGCCTCGAACGAATCCTCCGCCTGCTAGTGCAGAACCTGGAGGATCTGGGCATCGGCTACATGCTCATCGGATCGTTAGCGAGCTCATTTCACGGTGATCCGAGAGCGACGCAGGACATCGACTTGGTCATCGATGGTGAGCGACAGGCACTCGACGCGTTGGGTGCTCGGCTTCGCGAGTCCGGCTTTTACGCGGACGCGGAAGCGATCAACCGCGCGGCGGAGGCCGGGGGAATGTTCAGCACCATCGATCCGAGTTCTGGGTGGAAGGTCGACTTCATCCTTCTCAAGGACCGCGCCTTCAGTCGCTCGGAGTTCGACGGCGGAGTCTCCGCCGAGGTCGCGGGTCTCTCCTTGAGCCTCGTTCGGCCCGACGACATGGTTGTCGCCAAGCTCGAGTGGGCAAAGTTGGGGGAATCCGATAAGCAGCTACGAGACGTATTGGGCACCCTCATGGTTCAGGGCCCTGCCCTAGACCGAGTCTGAATCGAGTGATGGGTCGAAGAATCCGGCTTGCAGCCCAGTGGGCGCTGGTCCTCGAGATGGAGCGCGCTGAGATGGGTTCACCCTAAGTCCGCCTCGATCCGCACCGGGCACACTTTCAGTTCCGCCGTATCCGTGATGGGATCGTATCCGGCCCCGGTGAGAATGTTCACCGGCACGTCGTTGAAGGAAAACGAAGTGAACACGGTCCCTCTGGGCGAGCGCGTGGTGGCACCCACACGCACCCGCACCGACCCACGACGGCTCGACATTTTGACCCAATCTCCGTCCTCGATGCCCCACGCCTTCACGTCGTCCGGGTGAACCTCGAGCGTCTCATGCGGCAGCAGGTAGTCGATCCCTTCCGAGCGACCCGTTTGGGTCCGCGAATGATAAGACGCGAGTCGGCGTCCGGTGGTGAGCCACACGGGGTAGTCATCATCGATCGTCTCCGCGGGATCACGGTAGCGGATCAATTTAAAAATTCCGCGTCCGTTGACGAAGCCGTCCTCGTGCAGCCGCGGCGTCCCAGGATGCCCTTCCTCAGGGACTGGCCATTGATACTCGCCGAACTCGACGCGATCCCAGTTGAGCCCCGCATACGTGCCTGACAGCGAGCACAACTCGTTGAAGACCTCCTCCGGACTCTCGTAGTCAAAGCCCTCGAAGCCCATCCGGCGGGCCAGCTGGGAGATAATCCACCAGTCGGGCTTCGCCTCGCCGGGAGGCGGCACCGCTCTGCGCAGGCGTTGGACGCGGCGTTCAGTATTCGTCTGGGTTCCGTCCGTTTCTCCGAACCCGCTGGCCGGGAAGACGACGTCAGCCAGTGCGGCGGTCTCGGTCAAGAAGAGGTCGCACACCACGAGAAAATCGAGTGACTTCAAGGCGCGCTCGCAGTGGCGTCGGTCCGGGTCGGTCACGACCGTGTTCTCGCCGTCGATCAGCATCGCTCGGATCTGCTCACCCGCACGCTCGAGCGCCCGGACTTTGGTGATCCCTTTCTCGAGCTCGACCTCGCGTCCCCAGGCCCGCGCGAACTTGGTTTGGTTTTCCGGATCGGTCACGGACTGGAAGCCAGGGTAGTTGTTCGGGATCGCGCCAACGTCACCCGCACCCTGGATGTTGTTTTGTCCGCGCATCGGATTGATGCCGGTGCCCTCGCGTCCAATGTTGCCGGTCATCAGGGCCAGGTTGCACAGGCTCTGCACGTTGTCGACGCCGCAGATGTGCTCGGTGATGCCGAGCGTGTAGTAGATCGCCCCCCGCTCCGCTCGCCCGTAAAGCAATGCGGCCTCCTCGATCAGCTCCGGACTCAGACTGGTGATCTCCGCGGCCCACTCGGGCGTGAACTCGTCGATGTGCTCCAGGAACGCCTCGGCCTCGGTGGTGCGATCGTGGACAAAGCCGTCATCGACGAGTCCCTCGCGCTTGATAACGTGCGCCATCCCGAGAAGCAGCGCCGCATCCGATCCAACGCGAAGCTGCAGATTCACATCGGCTAGCTCTGAGAGGCCGATCCAGCGCGGATCCGCGACGATCATCTTGGCCCCATTCCGGAGCGCCTTCTTGAGACGTGTCGCGGCGACTGGATGACATTCGGTCATGTTGGTCCCGATGCAGAAAATCACATCGGGCTTTTCCATGTCCTTGAGCGGGTTCGACATCGCGCCCCGCCCGATCGTTGCCGCCAGACCGGCGACTGTGGGGGCGTGTCAAGCACGGCTGCAGTTGTCTATGTACGAGGTCCCCAACCCCGCGCGCACGAACTTCTGCATCACGTAGCCCGCCTCGTTGGGGGCTCGCCCCGAAGCGACGGCGTAGAGGCTGTGGCGGCCGTGCTCGTTGACGGCAGTCAGCAGTCCGGCGGCAGCCTTGTCGAGCGCCTCGTCCCAGGTGGCGGGTACGAGCTGGCCGTGATCGTCCCGGATGAACGGCGTCTTCAGGCGATCAGGGTGATGCACAAAATCGAAAGCAAACTGCCCTTTGACACAGAGCGCGCCTTCATTCGCCGGGCCGTCCATCGCAGGTAAGATCCCCACGATCTGGTCGCCCTTCGTCTGGATATCGACAGCACAGCCGACGCCGCAGTAGGGACAGATCGTGCGGGTCTTCTCGACGGGCTCATCGATATCTTTGTGACGCAGCGCCTTGAGATCTCCTAGAGCGCCCGTCGGACAGGTCTGGATGCACTGCCCACAGAACGTGCACGCCGACCCCTTCAGCAGCCCATCGAACTCGGTCGTGATCT
>Ga0209501_10003036_pt1 | contig 17149 bp, 16 predicted proteins | sample ArcticOcean_MG_C_4_FD_187434 | JGI IMG/M metagenome (GOLD analysis project Ga0209501, IMG submission 187434) | Marine microbial communities from western Arctic Ocean - ArcticOcean_MG_CB4_134 (SPAdes) (version 2) | ecosystem: Environmental > Aquatic > Marine > Oceanic | place: Arctic Ocean...
ATGCGGGTCTCGCATCTGGAGCATATTTTGATCATCGCCGATGACATCAAGGTGACCACGGCGTGGTATGTGGATGTCCTGTGTTTCCATGTGGGCGACAGCCCCGATTTCGGCGTCCCGGTCAATTGGCCCCATCTTGATGGGGGCGAAGTCATCCACATCGCCTAGGCGCCCGAGGGCGCCGCCAGCAACGCAAAGAGTAACCCGGCCAGCTGCGATGATGTCGCGCTCGGTGGGCGGCCAATCCACCACGTCGCTTTTCGCGCCAGCGGTCTTACCGAAACGCTGGTGCACCTGGCGGCACAAAAGGTCTAATCTATAGAGCAGCAGGCCGGCGACCAGAGCCTCTATCAAGTCTTCCTTCAATACCCGAACGGCGTTACTATCGTACTTAATTTCCCGGCCGAAGAGCCCGAGGATCTGAAGGCGCCCAAGCTAGCCCCTGACCTTGAGTGCAAGAGCACGAACTTTCTTGATGAATTATGCGAGGAACGAGTCATGCCGATAAAAGTCCTAGGTCTGTTGCACTCTGGGGTGCGTATTCCGCCGGGAGACGATGATGTGGCCAAGGCGCGCGCCGTCTATGGCGATCTGCTAGGCTTGGAGGTTGATGGGGAGCGTCCCCATATTCCAGAAATCCCCGGCTTTTGGGTCAATATCCATGCCGGCGATCGTGGCCAGCAAATCCACGTTTTCGGGGCCGACGGCCAGTCGCCCCGGGCTCGCTCCGCAACGCAGGATCCAACCCGTCCTCACCTCGCCTTTGCTGTCGAGGACATTGACGAGGCGAAAGCAGAGCTGACCTCGCGAGGTATAGAATTTTGGATCTTTGAGAGTTTAACAGGGGCTGCCTCCCTACAGGTTTTTTTCGAAGACGGTTTAGGCAATATGATCGAGCTGCAGCAGCCCCCCAGCTAGAGCAATTTTTAAGGTTGGCCGGGCCGTTGCGTACGATACCAGTCGAGGAGTTTTTCCCCCGTCCACATGAGCACGCCTGGTTTGTTGCGGATGTAGGCCAGGATGTTTTCGAGATAGCCAATGCGGTGGGGCACGCCTGTGATATAGGGGTGCAGGCTGATTGCCATGATTCGGGTAATATCGGCGCTCTCCGAATAGAGCTGGTCGAATTGAGCCTTGGTCCGCGATAAAATTTCATCGCCCTGATGCTGTTGCACCGCGATCATGGGAATGTCGTTGGTTTCTACCGTATAGGGGATGGAGAGCACCGATCCACTTTTGGTGGCAATTTCTACCGGCTGGTCATCGAGTACCCAATCGGCGACATATTCAATACCGGCAGCCGCCAGATGGTCGATGGTATCGTAGGTCTCTGTCAGGCCCGGGCTTTCCCAACCCCGTGGCGCCCGCCCGGTGAACGCGCGGATAGCCTCGATGGTGTCGGCGATGGCTGCCACCTCATCATCGACGTGGTGCATGGGCCGCTGAATAAAGCCGTGGCCCATGAATTCCCAGCCCGCCTCGAGTGCGGCGGTGGCAACCCGGGGGTAGCTGGAACAGACCGAACCGTTGATCGCCAGGGTGACGGCCGTATCAAATCGCTTTAGACAGTCAAGAAGGCGCCAGAAACCAACCCGCATTCCGTACTCGTGCCAGGCCCAATTGGGCAAATCCGGTTGTAGGGGCTGTCCCATGGGAGGCGTCAGAACGGTGCGCGGCATGGCCCGTTCTATATCCCATTCCTCCACGTTAACAATGATCCAGACGACCATACGCGCGCCGTTTGGAAGCACCAGGGGTGGCCGGTCGATGATCGCGGAATAGGGAATGCGGTCCTTAGGAAATGTCATGCCTTTCTCCAACGATAAGTCGATGGTTATTCAAACCCCAAGGTAAAGTTGTTTGACCAATTTATTCTCGCTTAGTGCTTTAGCACCCTCCCCAGAAAGCGCCATTTCACCATGAACTATTACATAGCCTCTATCGGCAATTTTTATAGCTTGATTAAAATTTTGTTCTGCCATCAGAACTGTCAGGTTTTTCATTTCCTTTAGTTCCTTGATTTTTAATATCATTTGGTTAACTAGGATTGGTGCCAAACCCACGGAGGGCTCATCAATGAGCAAAATATTGGGATTGCTCATCAAAGAACGCGCAACAGCCACCATTTGCTGTTCGCCGCCACTTAGGCTCCCAGCCTGCTGCTTCCGTCTTTCTTTGAGGCGGGGAAATGTAGTAAAGCAAAAATCCAGATTATCCTTTATTTTTTTTCGCGCAACTTCACGGTATGCACCCAACATAAGATTTTCTTCAACAGATAGAAGCGAAAATAGCCGCCGCCCTTCGGGCACCATGGCGATGCCTAATGCAACAATCTCTTCAGTATTCTTGCCAATTAGATTAGTTTTTTGCCCGTCAACGTCCAAACTGATTGACCCGCTGGAGGGACGAATTATACCCATAATTGACTTTAAGAGTGTGCTTTTACCATTTCCATTGGTGCCTAATAACACGACTGTTTCGCCAGGGTTAACATGAAGACTAACCTCATGTAGTACCTGAACGGCACCGTACCCCGCGCTGATATTTTCAATTACAAGTTTACTCACCCAGGTAGGCCTTTTCTACTGCGGGGTTCCCAATTGCCTCGCTTGGAGTTGCGTTCGCAATTATTCTTCCTGCATCTAAGCAAACTATTCTATCCGAGAAGCCCATAACGGCCCGCATTATGTGCTCTATCATAATAATTGAAATTTTTGTTTTATCATTTAGATCAATTAATATCCGTAGGATATCATCAACCTCCGAACTAGAAAGCCCAGCCATAGTTTCATCTGATATTAGCAATTTTGGCTTTGCGGCCATCGCCCTTGCAAGCTCTAGTTTTCTCATCTCAATTTGAGTTAGCCCTAATGTTAACTCATTAGATTTATCGCTTAGGCCCAATTCTTCTATGATTTCGTCTGCTTGGTCCTCTAACGACATGTTGTCTAATTTATTTGGACCTGCCGCAAATTCAAGCGGAATTAAAAGATTTTGTTTTACCGTCATACTACTGAACGGTTTAGGAATTTGGAAACTTCTAGCAATTCCCTTTCTCGTTCTTTCGTGGGCCCTAAGAGAATCCAATTTATCGTTATTAAAATGAATTTCCCCATCGTAGTCCCGGATGGCACCGGAAATACAATTAATTAGAGTGGTTTTACCAGAACCATTCGGTCCAATTAAACCCAAACGCTCGCCTGGTTCTACTTCGAGGTTGATATCAGTTAACGCGGTAAATCCACCATAAATTTTAGTTAGATTTTGTATTTTTAACATCGAAGTTAATTACCATTCTTCCGGTATTTTTTTATTAGTCCAAGAAAACCATTGGGCGCAAAAATTACAAAGGCCACTAAACACAACCCAACAATTAGAAGGTTTGCTGACGATGAAATTGTAACGGTTACAACTTGCTGTAAACCGCCTAGGATGAGAGCTCCTAATACCGGTCCTATCCATGTTGCGGTGCCCCCGATAAGAGGCATTGCTAAAGCGTTGACTGATATATCTAGGTTGAATGCAGAGACTGGATCGATGAAAGTCATGTAATATGGAAATACTCCGCCTGTAATGCCCATGATTGTAGCGCTTAATGAGGTGGCTATTAATTTTAACTTGAGTGTGGGTACCCCCATGCATTCAGCTGCCTCTTCATTATCTCGTAGGGCGGCAAGTCCCCTTCCAAATTTTGAGTTTTCAATAAACCTGCAAATTACAATTGTTGCCAGAGTGATCATACACATGATGAAAAAAAGCAACTCCTTGTAGTTGCCAAATAAAGCCTCAGTCTTTCCTACTATTAAGACACCCAAAATGGTAGGGTTCTTTGTCGGAAGCACGTATGCACCAGCCGCGCCACCTACATAATCCCAGTTGACAATTAATGTCTCAGCAACAACCAACAATGCGAGTGTCGCGATAGCAAAATATACGCCACGTAATCGCAAGGTAAGATAGCCGGTTGCAAAGCCAATCAAACCAGCAAAACATCCACCGGCTATGATTTGGGTAAAAAAGGTTGCATCGAATAATTCCAGTACAACAATTGCGGAATATGCTCCAATGCCAAAGAACGCGGCGCTACCAAAATTTACATAACCAGCGTAACCCCCTAGAATATTCCATGCTAAAGCCATAACCATCAGTTGGAGAATGGCAAATCCAGCAAAGAAGTAGTATTGGTTATCAACGTAGGCAGTGGCTAAATAGCTGAGGACTAAGCAGGCCCCAATTCCGAGGTAGAAGCGGTTTATTTTCATCCTCTTGTATCCCCTACCCGGCCTAAAATACCCGTCGGCTTAAACGCCAGCACTAGAATCAATGCGCTAAAAGCGATGGCTGGTGACCAAGAGGGACCAAAAAATGTTGTAACAAGACTTTCCAACAGTCCTAGCAACATGGCCGCAATTAACGTACCGCTTTGGGACCCTAGACCGCCGAGTACGACAATAGCAAAAACCTGGCCAATATACAGCCTACCAACTGATGGCTCGATTGGCATTATTATGACTAATAATGCGCCTGCTATACTGCATGTTGCCAATGATAAGCCGAAGGCAATCATCTTGATTTTTACCGGATTTATTCCCATCAACCTGAGGGCAAGGCTATCTTGCGCTACAGCTTGCATCGCACGGCCAAAAAATGTCCTTGAAGAAAATAATTGGAGTCCGATGACCATTACAATCGCGATTGCAAATGGTACAAACATACGAAAAGGGATATCAATGACGCCAAATGTCGCCTTGTAGTCAATGTAATCGGCGTGGACCATTTGGTAATCTACGCCAAAAGACATTATCAGTATTACTTCTACTATAAACATAAGGCCGAAAAAAAATGCAAGGCCACGCAAGGGTTCCGCCCCAATTTTTTCGAACCGCTCGTAGTAAATACGGTAAATTAATAACCCTAGTAGGAAAAATACAGGGGCAGATATAATTCCTATTAAAATAGGGTCGAGACCGTAGTGTGAATTAAAGATAAAACAAATAAATGCGCCGAGGATAATGAAAGCAGGATGAGCGATATTTACGATATCAAGCAATCCGAACGAGATCGATAACCCTATGCTTAACGCCGCATAGAAACCACCAAGAAAAATCCCAATCACAATGGCATTTAAAAGTAATTCAAACGAAAACATGGAAACGTTCCATAAATTTATGTTAGCGGGTGGTTCCCCACCCGCTAACATCCCTAACTGACGGAGTAGTTATTAACGCAAGGAATTAAATGTCTTCACAGTCCCCGTTGCAAACTCTTTTGGTTCCATGATTTTGCGGATCCCTGGCTTGGTAAACTGCTCGAGGTCTTTTTCCTTTTTAATATTTTGCCACTGAACGGTAAGTGTCCGGCCTTTTTCCCACTCGCCATTTTTACCAAACTTCACCTTGCCCACAACAGTGCTGAATTCCGTCGCATGCATGTACTTTGCAATGGCAGCATGATCAATTTTACCTACGGCGTTTACGGCATCCCCCAAAACTTGCAAGTATGCATAGGACCATGGAGCTAAATAATATCCAAGGGGATCCACCTTTCTGGAGGGGGCTACTATTTTGTAACGCGCCAACAGATCTGTAACGCCCGGGTATAGGCTCATATTTGGCTCTGGGACGTAAAAGTCATAGTTAAGTATACCGTTCAGTTTTGGGCCAAGTCCCTTCATAATGCCAGAGAATTGCAACCCAACCATTCCGCCGCCAAACGCTCTTGCTTTCGTTCCAACTTCGCTGACCGCTCGGGTCAAGCCTGCCGATCCATTGGGATAGCTGGCGATATAGATAATATCTGGATTTGTCGCGTTAATTGCGCGAATAATCGGAGTATAATCCGGTGTGCCTGGCTTATAGTTTTTATTGTAAGTAATTTTTAGACCCAGCCGTTTTGCGTGAGTTACAGCACCTTCTTTTAAGTTCTTCGCAAATTCTGCGTCAGCCGCAAGGAATGCAATCGTCTTGGGTTTCGGACTTAGCGACATCACCGTATCGAACCATGCTCGCGAGAAATCGACTGCTGGATCTGGGCCAGCTGGCAAAATTTGGAAATATTTGTCATACTTCCACTTTTTGTTGTTGTTTAATCCAAAAAGACCCATGAAAAGCAATTCTCTTTGTATTACTATCGGCATGGCTGGTGCAATTAAGTTGGTACCATAACCGGATACAACAAAGTCCACTTTATCTATATCGAGTAATTTTGCATAAATCCCTGGAACGTTTTTTGGATTTGTTTGGTCATCGTAATAAATTAGCTTCACTGGACGTCCGAGCAGGCCGCCCTTTTTGTTTATATCTTCTTCCCACATTTCCATTGACACCAGGGCCTGTTTGCCGCCCCCGGCGAGAGGTCCGGTTAAAGCCATGCTGAAGCCAATTTTAATGGGCTCCGCCGCCCGCGCCTGCATCGGCATAAGAACCTGGGATAAACACAGCGTAGCCGCTATTATCCCGCCCAACGCCAGTGTCCGGCGCTTTAAAGCAAATTTACCCAACATTGCCTATCTCCCCTGTTTGTTAGAGCCCATTATCTAATATTGATCATGCTTGATCATGCTTGATCAATTAGTTCTTAGATTAGGTGGTAATGGTTATAAACACAATGGAATTGGCCATAATGCGCAATGAATTTGCGCAGAGCAGGATTTGGGCTACACTATCGATGAGTGTGACCGGTTTGATTTCGCCGGCCGTGGGCTCGTCGAGCGGTCATGGCGTCCGGCCCGAAGAGACATGAGGGAGTGTTTCCGTGAAGCCTGCGCCATTCAACTATGTTAAGCCGTCCTCCATGAGCGAGGCGTTGGCGTTCCTGGGCAAACATCAGGATGCGGTCGTTCTTGCCGGAGGGCAGAGCCTGGTGCCCATGCTCAATATGCGTTTGGTGACCCCCTCCCATGTCGTTGATATAAGAGCGCTTCCCGGACTTAGAGAGATTTCGTTCGAAGCTGGTTGGCTGCGCATGGGCGCTTTGGTTCGCCATAGTGACGTGGCTGCCTCGCCAATGATTGCCGGTATGGCGCCATTGCTCCAGGAAGCTGTCCTTCATATTGGCCATCCGGCAATCCGTAACCGCGGCACCATCGGCGGCAGCCTTGCCCTGGCCGACCCGGCGGCTGAATTGCCGGCCTGCGTGCTGGCCCTGGGCGGCCGTATCGCGATCGAAGCCCGTGATGGCACACGCTATGTAGAGGCAGCCGATTTCTTCACCGGCACCTTCGAGACCGCGTTGCGCCCGGGCGAACTGCTTCGCGCCGTCGAAGTTCCCGTTCCTACGCTGGGTTACCGTTCCGCGTTCGACGAATTGGCTAGGCGCCATGGCGATTACGCCCTGGCGGGCCTGGCGGCGCATGGACGGATCGACGGCGGGCGTGTGTTCGACCTGCGCCTCGCCTTTTTTGCCACCAGCGACCGTCCGGTCCTGGCGGCGGCAGTGGCGCAGAAACTCGAAGGCGCGGATTTATCCGCCGCCAAAATAGAGGGTGCGGTGGTGGCGTTAGGGGACGATATCCAGACAATCGGTCAACCGGGCTGCGACGCTCAGACCAAGCTGCATTACTGTCGTGTCCTGGCTAAGCGGGTCCTTACCCGCCTGGCGGCGTAAGGCGGGGGAGGAGGCGGTATAATGGAACCCATGATCCACATCCAGCTTTCAGTCAATGGCAAGAAGGTCCAGGTCCAGGTGCCCGCGCGCCAGACCCTGGTTGATTTTTTGCGCTATGGACTGGAACTGACAGGAAGCCATATCGGCTGCGAGCATGGCTCCTGCGGCGCGTGCACCGTGCGGCTGGACGGCGATATCGTCCGTGGCTGCTTGGTGTTGGCGGCGCAGGCCGATGGCGCCCAGGTGGAGACCATCGAGGGTGCCTCGGATGATGGCTCGCTGGCTGACCTGCAGGCGACTTTCCATACTCGCAATGCCCTGCAGTGCGGCTATTGTACACCAGGAATTTTACTTACTGCTCAGGAACTTCTGGCAACCAACCCAGCGCCGACCCGGACCGAGATCCGCAAATTTCTGTCTGGTAATTACTGCCGCTGCACCGGCTATCAAGCCATCGTCGATGCCATCGAAAGCGTCGCCATAAGCCGCCGGGGGGCCGTCGCGTCATGACTGAAACTAGCTTGCATGCCATTCTCGACCGGCCGAACAGTTACATCGGGCGTAGCGTGCCCCGGCCCAATGTGCGCCGACTGTTGCAGGGGCGCGGCACTTACGTTGATGACATCCGACTGCCGCGTATGGTGCACGTCGCCTTTGTTCGCTCGCCTTATGCCCACGCTCGCATCGAAGCCATTAATACCGTTGCCGCGGTTAAATGTCCGGGCGTCGTAGCGGTCGTGACCGGAGCCGAACTGGCGACTTATTGTACGCCCTGGGTCGGGGTGCTCAGCCATCTCGAAGGCCTCAAGTCGCAGCCCCAACATGCCATCGCTGTGGACAAGGCGTGCTGGCAGGGCGAGGCGGTCGCCGCCGTCGTCGCCGAGACCCGTGCGCAGGCCGAAGACGGCGCCGAATGCGTCCAGGTGCAGTGGCGGGAATTGATGCCGGTGGTCGACATGGAACGGGCTTTGGATGCCGAAACATCTGTCATCCACGAAGATCTAGGCGACAACCTGGCCTGGGAACGCAGCTTCGAGGCAGGCGACGTGGACACCGCCTTTTCCACATGCACAGTGGTTGATGAGGTTTTTTCCTTTGGCCGCCACACCGGCGTCACACTGGAGCCGCGCGCTATTCTCGCCTCATTCGAGGCAGCCGAAGAACAGCTCACGGTCTACCACTCCGGTCAGGCGCCGCACATGATGCAGAATATCTTCGCGACACATCTGGGTCTGCAGGAGCATAACGTCCGGGTTATCTGCCGCGACGTTGGCGGCTCCTTTGGCATCAAAGTCCATGCCTATGCGGACGAAATGGCAGCCGTGGCCTTGAGCGTTATGCTGCGCCGACCAGTGAAGTTCATCGCCGATCGTCTGGAATCCTTCCTCTCCGATATCCATGCCCGCGACCACCGGATCCGGGCGCGCATGGCGATCAGCGATGACGGCCACATCCGGGCTATCGAAATTGATGACCTCACCGGCATCGGACCTTTTTCGGTCTATCCCCGGACCAGTGGCATCGAGGCTAATCAGATTGTCAATCTGACAGGGGCCCAATACACCTGTAAAAACTATCGCGCGACGACCCGTGTCGTTTTCCAGAACAAGGTGCCCATGTGCCAGTATCGGGCTGTCGGCCACCCCATTGCCACGGCGGTGACCGAAGGCCTGGTTGATGCCGCTGCAGCGGCCATCGGCATGGACCCGGTCGCGGTCCGCCAGCTGAACCTGATCGCTGACGATAGCTATCCGTGCAAGGCGCCAACCGGCCTCAGCTTCGAACGTCTGTCACACCAACGCTCTTTGAAAAAATTGCTAGAACTTATGGACTATGACGGTTTGCGTGCCGAACAGGCGCGCCGGCGCGCTGATGGCGTTTATCTGGGCATCGGCATCGCGACCTTCATCGAACTGACAAATCCAAGCGCCATGTTTTACGGTGTCGGCGGTGCGCGCATCTCCGCCCAGGACGGTTGCACCCTGCGCCTTGATGCCAAGGGCAGCGTTATCTGCACTTCGGGCGTCACGGAACAGGGGCAGGGCACGGAGGCTGTGATGGCCCAGGTCACGGCAACAGCGGTCGGCGTGCCTCTGGATAGAGTTCGGGTTATTCTTGGCGATACCGACGTTACCCCATACGGTGGCGGCACCTGGGCCTCGCGCGCCGCCGGTATCGGCGGCGAGGCGGCGGTACAGGCGGGCAAGGCGTTGCGCAGCCAAATCCTCGAGGTGGCGGGCATCGTGTTGCAGTCCGACCCGGCAAAGCTCGACATACGCGAAGGCCGGGTAGTGGATATGGCTGACGGCCGCGACCGGGTGGGCCTCGACGAAATTGCGCGCATTGCCTATTACCGCGCCGACACCCTTCCCAAGGATTTCCAAAGTGAGCTGGTAGCGACCCGGCATTATGTGCCGAAGCAATACCCCTTCGCCTTCACCAACGGTGTTCAGGCGTCCTGGCTAGAAGTCGACATTGAAACAGGCTTCGTCACCCTGCTTAAGCACTGGGCGGTGGAGGACTGCGGTACCGTGATCAATCCGCAACTGGTTGACGAGCAGGTTCGTGGCGGTGTCGTCCAGGGCATCGGTGCGGCTCTGTTCGAGCATTGCCTATACGATGCCCAGGGCCAGCTTCTCAATGGCTCCATGATGGACTACCTGACCCCCATGGCCGCCGAGATGCCTGACATCGAGGTCGCTCACATCGAAACCCCAACCGACGATTCTGAGCTTGGCGCCAAGGGCGCCGGCGAGGCTGGGACCGCAGGGGCGCCCGCCGCCGTGATGAACGCCATCAACGATGCCCTAAGGCCGCTGAATGCCCGGCTGAATGCTCATCCGGCGACCCCGGAGCGCATTCTCGCCGCCCTCGGTATTGTGACGGAAACTTAGGGGCCCGCAGGGCCGACCGGCTAGCCCGCGTCGATCACCGCGTTGACCCTGGGCATGACTTCCTCAGCCATCAGAACCATGGAGCGCCGTGCCAAGCCCTTGTCCATCCAGTCGTGGCCGGCATACAGCAGGGTGCCGAAATCGCCAACGGTCTCGCGGAATGCAAGGATTTCATCGACCACCTGATCGACGGTGCCGCGGATGACAAGTTGATCGACGATGGTTGCCAGGTCCAGGGCGTCGTCCGCCATGTCGGTATCGGTCTTGAATAGATTGGCGCGGCCCACGCGGAGCAGTTTGGTGAACAGCGAGTGATAGTAGAAATGGTAGGGACCCTGGGGATCGGTGGCATAACGCTCGGCGGTCGCCGCGTCATCGGCGACGAAGATGCTTTTGGCGATGCGCCAGTTGGCGGGATCGGCCGGGCGGGCGGCTTTAGCGCAGCCATCGGCATATTTAGACCAATGGGTTTTAACCCATTGGGGCTGTAAAAAATTTGCCGAAATCGGATCCCAGCCCCGTTCCGCCGCCGCCGCCACCCCTTGCGAAAATGGTGCCACGGCGGTGACCACGATGGGCGGATGGGGCATCTGATAGGGTTTGGACATCCTGCCCTGGGCAAGCTCGGGGATATGGGTCCGTCCCGTGCTGATATTCCAGAATTCACCTTCCAGGTCATAGGGTGGCTCACTCGCCCAGATGGCGAGAATATGGTTGATGGCCTCCAGGAACATGGCCGTGCGGTCATTATCCAGGACGCCCATGGCCTCGGCATCGGAAACCAGCCCACCAGGGCTGATGCCAAACAGGAAGCGGCCTTTGGACATGTGGTCGATCATGGCGACTTCGGCGGCGACTATGGCTGGGTGGTGGATGGGCAAATTAACCGTGCCCGAACCCAGCTTAATTCGGGTGGTCTCCTGTAACAGCCAGGCGATGAAGATAAGGGGCGAGGTAATATTTTCCGCCCCGTCGGTAATGTGCTCGCCGATGAAACCTTCGGCAAAATCCAGATCCTCAGCTAGCAGGACAAGCTCTCGGTCCTCCTGTAGGGTTTCCGTGAAACTGCGGCCCGGCGGATGGATCGGCATCGTGAAGAAACCCAGTTTCATCAACTATCTCCGCTACTGAATAGCCCGGGCCCACACGGGATTGTCCTGGCCTGCGGGGGCGACAGGGATTTGGCCGAACATATCGCCGATGAAACCCCGGTGAAAGGCGCCATGTATCGCCAGGTGGGTGACGATCAGATAGCGCGGCAGACTGCCCTGATTGCCGCCAATTAATTCGTAACTGACGACCTCTTCAAGTTCGTCCTCGCTAAGGCCTGAAACATAGGTCCGAATTTCCTGATCCATCAGCCTTTTGGCGGCCCAAAGATCATCCAGATTTTCGTGCAGGATCGTCTGCAGGCTATCGAATGAATGCTGCTGCCCCTGCATATGGGCCATCCATACCTTGTCGATCACCAAAAGATGGTTTGCCGAAATGAGAATACTATTCATTAGCGACGGCCGCTGCCTGGCTACTTCGTCTGCGGGCAGCATCCCGATTTGTTTGAAATATTCCTCGTTGGCCCAGACATTGTAATCCAGAAGTAAAAGTAGATAGTTCCTATCGTGCATGGCCCGTTTTTCTTTCGTACTCGTCCCGTTACCCGAATTCTGGGCCGCATTTCGGCGGCCATGATCCTGAGCCGGTCATATACGTCAGGCGGGGGCGAGCACGAAATTCACACTGGCAACATTGAAAGGACGTTGGATGTTGGCAAAACGCGCCTGCTCTTCTTCGTCGGGTTGTTGATCGTACGGCACCGCCAGTGGCCCGCGCACGCCAAACACCGCGTCCTCGTCGATGTAGGGATCGTTGAGGTCAAAAATCTGGCTGATGTGCCGTTTGCATCCTTCGGCGGTGACCATGATATGAATATGGGCCGGCCGCCAACAATGCCGGCCGCCGGCACGTACCAGTTCACCGCCGGCGCCATCCTCTGGCACTTTGTAAGAAATAGGTTTCGCCGTGGCGAAGGCATAAATGCCATTCTCGTCGGCATGCAGTGTGCCGCGTAGATTGTGTTCGGCCTGGCTGGGATCCTGCACTGCATAAAGACCATTTGGGGCATTCTGCCAGATTTCAATCTGGGCGCCGCTCAATGGTTTGTCATCACTATCGCGTATTTGGCCATACACTACGATACGCTCGCCATCATTATCGCCTGTCAAATCGGCGCCGTTTTCCATCACCGGCGTCTCTGGGACATAAAATGGTCCCATCACGGTGGTAATCGATGCGCCTTCGTCCTCAAGGCCGTCGGCCAGATCGACCAGGGCTGAAACACCCAGCAGATCGGACAACAGAATGAACTCGTTGCGGTCCTCGTCGGTGATTGCCGCCGCCCGCGCTAGCGCGCCCATCGCCGCCTCCCATTCCTTTGGCGTCAATTTGATTTCGCGGACGAAATCGTGCAGTCGCCGGATCAGCACGGTCAGGATTTCCCTGGTTCTGGCATCCTCGGCACCAGAATATGCCTCAACAACGGCGTCGGTTATGTTGTCATACCTGATGTTACGCATCTTAAGTCTCCCTCGGCTCCCCATTTGGCCGTGCCGGCCAACATAATAGCTTGTCTTCTTGGACTTATATCAGGGATTCTCACAATATTGAATTCTTGATAGCGGATGCGGCGCCAACCGACAATTCGTCAAATTATGCAATTTCTACAAGACTAAACAAATGGGGAGAACATGTTCCATAGCAATCAGTTCGGCGTCGGCGGTTACTAGACCATTGCTAGCGTCAGCGACCTGGATGAGACATACAAGCAGTTGAGGGGCAAGCCGACCTTCTTTATCGTGGCGGTCATAGACGTCGCTCGGTGATCCCTTCGTGACATTTACTGGTCGGATGGTCAATGATTGCGAGGGTGGTGTCAGAGGAAATTGGATTGAGCCCACTCGGAAGGTTCCCTAGGGCAATTCCAAAGATCTGAGTATTTTCAAAATGAAATTTCTCTAGCTTCCAGCAATGCGAAGCTCCTTCCGTTATTTCAATAGTTCGTCCGAGGCGATCCGCCTCAAGCCGATCTGCGTCGACACTGCCAAGACCGCCACCTCAACCGCCGCTATCTCTGCAAGAAAAACCGATCAGCCGCCCTGGCGGAGTGGAGTCAACTTGCGGCCTGAGCCCCTCAACTTCCGGCTCTTGTGAGACTGGTTCGATTTGCTCCGATAATGCCCGGCAGGATTTTAGCCGGGTCCCGCCACATCTGGACCACGGGGCAGCGGTGCTTTAGTCTCTCTATGCTGACACGATAAAATATCCGTCAGGGCATTCTGCGGCCGTCACTACGCCGTGGCATGATAGAAAACTACGTGCGAACTCTCCCATAAAAGTTATGTCATTAGGAGCGAGCAGCGATGGACATGAAAGCTTTTACACCCGCGATTGGTATGGAGGTAAGCGGGATCGATCTTGCCAACGTCAGCGATGCCGATGCCGGCGCTCTACGCGACGCACTCATCGACCGCAAGGTCCTGGTGTTTCGCAATCAGCCGATTACCTCTCCTGAATACGTGCGCTTCATGAATATATTCGGTGAGACCGTACAAGATGACCTAGTTCCCCATGAGGGGCATCCGATAGAATTGTGCATTCTGCGTATTCGCCCGAAGGAAAAGCAGATCATCAATTGGTGGCACATGGACTATTCGTTCCGCGTCAATCCGACTCCCCATCTGAGTTTGTCCGCGCAACAACTTCCCGATTGCGGCGGAGACACCTTATTCACCAACCTGGAAGCAGCGTACGCAGGATTGGACGAAGAAACCAAACAACGCATTGCTAGTCTGCAAACCAACCACAAAGTATCATCCACGCAAAATGGCAAGGCACGCTTCTCGCCCGAGGAATATAAGGCGATGACCGAAGGCGATCCGATACGTCATCCGCTGGTGTGCCGTAACCCCGACAATGGACGTGAATACTTGTTCGTTAACGTACCCATTTTCTGCCACAGTATTACCGGCATGGAAAACCCGGAAGGCGACACACTGCTCGCGTCTTTGTACGAGCATGCACAGCGCCCCGAGTTTCATTTCCGCCTGACCTGGGAACTGAACACCGTTGTCGTGTGGGAGAACACCCATTGCCTGCATTACCCGGTGTCAGATTATTTTCCCAACGAGCGCATGATGTGGCGCCTCGCGACCCGCGCGGTAACACCACCACAAGCCGCCTGAAGGCATTGTAAGAGTATATCGAACCAGCCTCATAAAAGCCGGAAGTTGGGGAACTCAGGCCCCAAGTTGACGCCACTCGGCCAGCCGCAACGAAAGCGGATATATATCATCACCGTGAGGAAAATTACCTCGGGCGAACTGTTGAAATAACGGAAGGAATTTTGCACCTTGTCGTCTTTACGCTATTCAGTGGGCGGCTACTTCTGCGTCAGCGGTTCGTGATTGACCGACCAGGCCGGCCCAGGCAGTCTGGCGCTTATGGTTAAAGTGAGTGCCGTGGCACCCATAATCGTCATCTTCGACATTCGATTTCCTCCCCTATTGTCGAGTTCAGGGGAGGCGTTTCGCGCCATCGCTAGAAAAGGGGTCGAGTACCCGCCGGGCGTTGGCAGGCAACGGCCAACGAAACCACCGCTACATGGTAACCCAGTCGACGTCCAGATCCATCATGAAGCGGCCGACGTTTTCGTAGTTGGTATGCCGTCCCTGGAGCTGCTGCGACACGGCGTGGATATCCCGGAAGCGCCGCTCGAACGGCTGGTCGTTGAAGATCGCGTTGGAACCGGCCAGGCGGTAGATTTGCTCCGTTACCGACGTCGCTTCATTGATGGCATAGGTGGTGGCCAGGCGGATGCGGGCCCGATTGGGCATACTCAGGACGCCAGTGCTCTCGACCACGTCCCAGACATCGGTCAGGGCGGCGTGGTGATAGGCTTGGGCGGAGCCGAGCTGGGCCTGAAGTTCGGCCAGCCTGGTTTGGAAGACCGGGCTTTCGCGCAGGGAGCTGCGGGCGATGCTGGCCTTTTTCTCCCGCCCCAGGGCCAGCAGATCGTCAAAGGCGCTCTGTGCGATGCCCAGGGCGACGCCGGAAAAGACCGAGGCATAGACCGTGATGGTGGGAATATGGAACAGGGTGGTGTTGATCTGGCGTTCTGCCTCGGCATCCCGATCCAGCGTCAAGGCCTCCGCCACGAATAGGTCCTTAACGGTGTAGCTTTCGCTGCGGGTGCCGCGCAGGCCCATGACGTGCCAATCATCGGCCATCTCGGCGGCGGCGCGGGGAAACAGCGCCGTGCGGTTGGTCTGGAGGCCATCGGAGCCAGTACGGGGGCTTCCATCGGCCTCGAATACCTTGCTATGCCCGCCAAGCCAGGTCGCGTGATGGCTGCCGGAGGAAAAACGCCAGGTGCCGCTGACCATATAACCGCCATCTACCGCCACCGCCCGGCCCTGTGGTCCGAAGCCCCACGATAGGACGGCATCGCTGGCATCGAACACCTGGCGCGCGGGCGCTTCGTCCATGTAAGCCGCCGACATGGCGCAGCCCATTGACTGTCCCAGACACCAGCCGGCGGACGCATCCGCCCCGGCAATGATGCCGGTCACCTGGGCCAATTGCGGCAGCGACAATTCCGCCCCGCCATGACGTCTCGGCAGGGTCAGGCGAAACAGACCACCCGCATGCATGGCGGACAATACGTCTGGCGGCAAGGCTCGCCCGGCCTCGATCTGGTCGCCGGCGGCGCGTAGCACCGGTGCCACCGCGCGGGCATTGTCCAGGGCCGTCTCGGCCAAATTGCAGCCTGCCTCCGACCTGGAAGCCATAAGTTCACTCGACATATTTCAAGGCACTCCCACCACCGACAATTGATTATGTGTCCAATGGACGGATCAAAATTGCCAACCGTCCGCCCATACCCTAGTTTCGAATGCTGAGGGCAGGCAAGCTGAACCATTGCCACCGCGCCCATAATCTCATGGTGCCTGGTCGATACCAGATTGATGCGCACCTGGAAAATGTGGCCAGGAGAAGAAGGAAAATTAGATGGATCCGGAAATTAGGGCGGCGTTGGACAAATTGTTCGCGACTGACAGCAGTCTCTATCAGGCGCGCGGTTTCGAGCGGCGCATCGGCTGGGGCAAAAAGCCGGCCCTGGTCAATATCGACCTGGCCAATGCCTGGACCCGCGAGGGCAATGCGTTCACCTGCGAGGGCATGGATACGGTTATCCCTGCGGTGCAGCAGGTCCTCGCCGCGTTCCGCGCCAAGGGCTTGCCCATCGTCTTCACCACCACGGCCTATGACATTGTCGAGGGCGAGCACAGTGACATGGGGCTGTGGGGCAAGAAGATCCCGGCCGAGGTGTTGCGCGCGGGCTCCGACGCCGTGCAGATCGACGACCGCCTGGAACGCCGGGAGGACGAGCTATTGATCGTCAAGAAACAGGCCAGCGGCTTTCGCGGCACCAATCTGAACAGCTACCTCAACGCCTGTGGCGTCGATACCGTGGTCGTGACCGGCGCTACAGCCAGCGCCTGTATCCGGGCCACGGTGGAAGACGCCATCGCCGACGGTTTCCGCCCCATTGTCGTACGCGAGTGCATCGGCGACCGTATCGCCGGCGCCGTGGA
>Ga0209501_10003040_pt1 | contig 17128 bp, 22 predicted proteins | sample ArcticOcean_MG_C_4_FD_187434 | JGI IMG/M metagenome (GOLD analysis project Ga0209501, IMG submission 187434) | Marine microbial communities from western Arctic Ocean - ArcticOcean_MG_CB4_134 (SPAdes) (version 2) | ecosystem: Environmental > Aquatic > Marine > Oceanic | place: Arctic Ocean...
AAGGGCCGTAAAGATGAAAAACGGCAAGTGGGCAGTCAAGGGCACATCTCCAATTACTGGAGTCAAGGTTTACAGGTTTGTTGGAAACAAAAAGCCAACTATTTCATCTGAAAAAACTGCGGAGAGTCCGAAAGCAGAGTCAATCGCTCCAGCTGAAAAAACTGCGGAGAGTCCGAAAGCAGAGTCAACCGCTCCAGCTGAAAAAACTGCAGAGAGTCCGAAAGCAGAGAAGGAAGTAGTTTCACGATATTATAGATCTCCAGAAGCTGAGAGTCAGAAAGTAAAGAAATCCGAATCAAACAAATGCACAAAGTGTGGATCCAAGATCACTACAAAGGATCTATTTTGTACTAACTGTGGGGCAAAGCGATAGCTAAAATACTGTGTAATGAGTATGCATAAAACAATGATTATACCCATTTGTTTAGGAATTCTCCTAATTGGAATTGTAATGACTCCAGGTGTGTTTGCAGCTGATGGATGTGGAACAGGAACAGTTCTGGTAGATGGTGTTTGTCAGCTTACACCTCAAGAATCTAGTGATGGATGTGGAGAAGGAACAGTAATGGTTAACGGAGTGTGTCAGCTTGACAAATCATCCGGAACTTCAATTCCACTGCTCTATATTGCAGGTGGAGCAGCCGCAATAGGCGCCGCAATTATTGGAATTATCTTTGTTGTAAGGAGAGGATCAAGTGGAACATCAACACCAAAACCAGCCAGACAAGATCTGGATGATTATGAGAGTAAGTACCTAGCAAGACAAGGTCAAAGACCTAGTCCAAAACCGGCAGAGACAAGACAAATATCTTCGTCTTGTAACAATTGTGGAAAACCACTAAAGCCAACCGCAAAGTTTTGTGGTGGATGTGGCACACCACGTTCGTAATCACTATTATAGAGAAAAGCCAAATCGTAATTATTGGAATTAACAAAGGATGAAGAGAAATCTCTAAACGGAGAACATGGCGAAGCGCTGCAAATAGCATACAGAATTTTATCAGCTACTGGCGAAGCAACCGACGCTGAAAAACTTGTACCTATTCACTGGGCGCATGTCTCCGGCGTAAACTATAACACGATTGGTGATGCAGGTGAGGAATTTCTAGCAACAATAAGTAAAGATGCAAGGTTTAGGGTAAGAACTACAGTAAACCCAATGGGCTATGACAAGGACAGCGTAGAAAAGTTTGACCTTGATGAAAATTTCATACAAAAACAGGAAAGCATTAGAGAATCATACAAAAAGATGGGAGCCATTCCATCATTTTCTTGTATTCCTTATGAGATCTATGATATGCCAAGAGAAGGTACTCAGGTCTCCTTTGCCGAAAGTAATGCAGCAATTTATGCAAACTCTATTGGAAAACTAAAGACAAACAAGGAAAGCGCATTCTCTGCTTTGGCAAGTGCAATAACTGGTAAAAGTCCATACTCTGATCTCCGAAAGGACGATTCCCCAACTATGTCAATTGCAATGAAGGTTTCAGAACCTAATGAGCTTACATTTGGGTTGTTAGGATATTTTGCTGGAAAGGTGGCAGACAAATCCGTTGCAATTTCTGGCGTAAAGAATATGGATAAAAGATGTAACAAATCTATGTGTGCTAGCATGGGAACATCAGGATCATGCGGTAAGTTTGTTTTGGATGATAACAGTAATGCATCTGAAAAGGTAGATTTTGATGAAAAGGAATTGCAGAAAGTTTACGATGAATTAAACACTGCAGAGTCGGGTGACATGATTACACTTGGTAGTCCACAGCTTGGACTGGAGGAGATGACTGATCTTGCTACAATGCTAAAAGGAAGAGCATTCAAGAAAAGATGTCTGATATTTTGCCCAAGAGCTATCCAGGAACAGGCACGAAGTCTGGGATATGCAGGCCAACTTGAAAGTGCTGGATGTGAGTTAATGTCTGATTGTTGTACATGTCTGACCCCGTTAGTTACCAAAAAGGATGTGGACAGTGTTACCACAAACAGCATTAAGGGTGCATACTATCTAAAAAACTCAAACGGTTTGGATGTGAACTTAAAATCATTATCAGATATAGTGAGGGATGAGACAAGTTGACTAAAAAAACAATTGTGAAAGGAAGTGTAACAGGAAAAGTTCTCAAGTCTAGCCAACCAATCAACTTTCTTGGCACTATTGATAAAAAAACAGGATCAATCACTGACCAAAAACATAATCTGTCTGGTAAATCCATTAAAGGTTCTATCTTGCTTTTTCCACATGGAATTGGGAGTAGTGTAGGTGCATACACAATTTATTCACTAAAATCAAACAATGTGGCTCCACTTGCAATGGCTTGTCAGAAAATAGATCTTACAGTAGCATCCGGCTGTGCACTTGCAAATATTCCATTGTTCGTATTATCTTCTAACGAGTATGATAGTATCAAAGACGGAGATGAAATATCACTTGGATAAAACCATTTTTTTTGCCAAACATCTATTGATTTTCTCTTAACAATTTGAATAGTGCATTAACAATTGATGCAGCACAGGAACTTCCACCCTTCCTACCGATATTAGTAATGAATGGGATATCAATTTTTTGTAATTCTTCTTTTGATTCTACTGCAGATACAAATCCTACTGGAATTCCTATAACTAATGCAGGTTTTGTAACTTTCTCTTGAATCATCTTGATTACTTCCAGTAATGCAGTTGGAGCATTACCTATTACCACAACTCCACCATTCATATCAGAAGCTACAATTCGCATGGACATCTGTGCTCTAGTTTTGTTCTCCCGTTTCGCTCTTTCAGCTAGACCTAAGTCAGAAATATTGCATATTATATTATTTCCAAAATCTTTTGGATTTTGCTTGTTGAGTCCACCTATCACACCATTCACATCCGTAATTATACTACAACCATTTTTTAGGGCATCAATTCCACTTGTTATTGCATTTTCGTGAAAAACTATCTTGTTTTTTCCAGCAAAATCAAAATCCGCTGTAGCATGAATAATTCTTCTGACTATCGGCCATTCTATATCGCTATATGGGTGAGATCCAATCTCACTGTCAATAATCTCCATGCTTTCATCCTCTATTGATTGTCCCTTCCTAGTTTGCATTTTCTACCTCCTTAGCTCTTTCAATAATCAGATCAATCATTTTTTCATCAGCACCAAGATGTTTTGTAACACAAACCTTTTTCAGATTTGATTTTTCCAGTGCAGGTTTCAGATCATTATTAATGTCGGTCTTAACATGTGCTCCCTCATGCAGAAAATAAAACACTATGACCAAGACATCTGGGTTGTTATTTTGGCAACTTTGTATACCTTGTTCAATATTTGGTTCTTCAATCTCTAGATAGCATCTATCTACATTTTTGTAGTTCTTTCTTAGTTCACTTACAATGTAATTAATTGAGATTCCAGCATTAGGATCCATACTTCCATGACCTATTACTAGCACGTCTATCTTATCTTTTGATAATGGAATATTATTTTCTTTTAACGTTGAAGTGATCCTATTGTCAACCAGCTCCACTAACGTTCTATGCATAGTCATTGGTTTTGTGACAAGGAATTTTATTTTGGTATCTTTTTGGTACTTCATTGCATCTGTTACTGCTATCTTTACTTTTTTTCCAGGATAGAGAAAATATGGTACAATTGTCATCTCATCTACATCTTTTTTTAGACATTTCTCCATTCCATCTTCAATGAACGGTGGAACCACTTCGAGAAAACAAAATTCTGTAAAATCATAGTTTCCTTTTTCCTTAACTTTCTTACAAATAATTTCTAGTTCCTCTTCAGCTTCCCTTTCCCTACTACCTCTATCAATTAACATTAATCCACGTTTCAATTCTGTATTCTCCCTATAGCTATAGTCAAATTTGGAGGAAATTTCTGTTTCTCAACAACTAATTCTCCTTCTGATGATTTTATCGCAGCAGCTTCTGAGACGCTAGGCGTTCCTTCAAATGTTTGAACTGTATTTGATGGATTTGGAGTAGAAATAGAAGCAAGTTCTTCCTTTTCAAAATATTGTATAGATTTTGACATTTCCTTTGCAAGCTCCACAAGACCAACAACATCTTTTTCTTTCTTAATTGAAACAAATCTAACAATTGATTTCTCACTAAGTTTGAATTTAGTCATACAACTCATCAAACCATCCTTGATAGTTTCCTTTGTAGTATCCCAGTGCAATCCAACTCCCACTACTAAGCTTGGAGGTCTATACACGACTGCATTTTCTAATAGAATATTATCAACTATTTGATCCGTTATGATCAGGCATCCCTTAGAATCTGAATTTTTTAATTCATTGATTGTAGGATAAATAGTAACATTTGGTGGTAGCTTACCTGCCCACCAATCTTTTCTTCCACAGTTTTGATACACACCAATCTTTTCTTCGTTTACCATAAATGCACTAATCTTAGTTACGTTAGAATCATCATCAATTTTCCACCCAAAATCTTTTCCAACAAGATCTACTGCAATTGTTTTGTTTACATCAGCCGCTGTTGTTATTATAGGCATTGCATTAAGCTGATCTGCAATGTCATTTGTTAGTTGATTTGCTCCACCTAGATGTCCTGAAAGTGTACTAATAACAAACTGAGCCTTATCATCAATTACAATAACTGCAGGATCAGTTTTTTTATCTTTCAAGTACGGTGAGATTAATCTTACAACAGCGCCTAGCGAGAACAAACAAACAAGTGCATTGTTTGATTTGAACAGTTCTACAATTTTTGTCGATGTGCTGTCAGTATACCAGTTAACGTTCTTATCATCATCAGAGAATTTGTATGGCGCAAACATTTCCCAAGACGAGAATTTTTCTTTTAGTTCTTTTGCGATCTTAATACCATTTTTTGTAATGGCTAAAATTGCTATTCTTTCCATATGTTGATTATATAGTGGTTTAATAAAATTCCTTACTGTTTAGGATAGCGTGCCAAAACATTCTCATCAAAATTAAACAGAATAATTTCAATGGGGATCTTGTTTTCTGAATGGCTCCTCATTTGTTTGTAAACTTCTGAACAAATCAGATCAAAGAAACCCACTACATTATGTTCAAGAATAATCTCTTGAACATTTCTAGCAGTATTCGCATTTTTTATTTTTTGAATAATATTTTCTTCAGCATCGCATTTTTTTGCCAATTCCGAAAGAAAAACCATGTCAACTTTTGAGCCCTTCACATGTGTCTGTTTTACACCAGTTGCCATCTTGGCAAATTTTCCAATAAATCCACCAACATGCGCTTTACTTATTCCCTTTTTTGCACATTGTGAAATTGCATATCCAGAAAAATCTCCAAACTGTATAAACGAATGCTCAGGAAAATCAAAAATATTTCTTGCAAAATCCTCGCTTCTTCCACCTGTTGTCAAGACAACAGTGTTATCTCCCATTGAAAGTACAACATCAAGCTGCTGCCGAATAGCAGCTGCAAATGATGCAGTTGAGTATGGCATTACAATTCCACTTGTTCCTAGAATTGATATTCCATTTACAATTCCAATTCGTGGATTATCAGTCTTTGGTCCAAGCTCCTTACCCTTTGGTACTGAGATTATTACCCTGATTCCATTCTTTTCTAAAACCTCTTTACCTACCTCAGTTAAATTTTCAGTAATCATTTTTTGCGGAGTTGGATTAATTGCAGCTTGGCCAATCTCTAATCCTATTCCAGGTTTTGTTACTCGACCTACACCTTCACCACCATCGATTTCAATAGAATTTGGTTTTGATGTGAGCTCAAGGTCGACAACAATTTCGGCACCATGTGTTACATCAGGATCATCACCAGCGTCTTTAATTACTGAGCAACGCGCTTTATTTTTTTCAAATTCACAGTTATTAATATTAATTTTAATCCTAGATTTTTTTGGAAGTAAAACATCAACCGATTTAGTTTTTTTCTGATTAATAATTGATAAAATAGCCGCAACTGAGGCGGCGGTAGCACTTGTACCAGTAGTAAATCCAGTACGTAACTTACCTACAGGTTTTTCTGGAAGATCCACGATCAATAACTAATGATATCCTTAAAATCAATTGTTGTATGATTTTTTTTATGTCAAGTACATCTAAGGGTATAGTAATTACTGGCGCTAATGGATTTGTAGGTAAAAACCTAAGAAATTTTCTTCATAAAAATAAAATCAATGTTTTAGGAATTTCTAGGAAAAATTTTCGTAAACATGCTTCTGAAGTAAAAATAATATCTACGAATCTCTTAGAATCAGAACTCCAAACCAAACTAAAAAATTATAATATTTTGGTGCATCTAATTGGTATAGGAAGACAATCACCAGAATCTACATTTAAAGAAATTAATTTGAATTTGACAAAAAATGTAATTAAAGCATGTAAAAACGCAGGTATTAAAAAAATTATTTTTATTAGTGGTCTTGGCGTTTCCAAAAGTAATCAATCAGATTATTTTGTTTCAAAATATATGGCTGAACGTGAAATAATGAATTCTGGGTTAGATTATACTATATTTCGTGCATCTCACATTATGGGGAAAACAGACCACCTAACTAAGGTTCTTTCCAAGCAGATGAAAAAAGGCATTATTGTTATTCCAGGTTCAGGCAAATACAGATTACAACCAATATTTGTATTGGATGTTGCGAAAATTATCCTAGAAGCGATTCTTGAGAAAAAATTTTCGAAAAAGATTTTAGATCTAGCAGGACCACAAAAAATAAGTTTTGAAGATTTTGTGAAGCTTTTTGCTAAAAACACTAAGATAAAAATTCAGAAAACTGATCTAGAAAGCGCATATAATGAAGCAAAATGTAATCCACGAAGCATTTACAGTTTGGAATCACTAAATATTCTAGTTGGTGATTATACAAGTGACGTAAAACAACTTCAAAAATTATCTAATGTTAAATTAACAACAGTTGCAGAGTTTTTACAATCCAGCAGCCTTTCTTAGATCTTCAGCTTTGTCTATCTTTTCCCATGTAAATTCTGATTCATTTCTTCCAAAATGTCCATAGCCTGCAGTTTTTTTGTATATGGGTCTCTTTAGATCTAGATGAGAAATTATTGAGGCAGGCTTCATATCAAAGTGTAAGTTTAGAATTTTCTCAATCTTCTCTTCAGGTATTTTGTTTGTTTCAAATGTGTTAACCATCAATGATAATGGCTGACAAACTCCTATAGCATAAGCAATCTGTACTTCACATCTATCAGCAAGGCCTGCAGCTACAAGATTTTTTGCGACGTATCTGCACATGTAACAAGCTGATCTATCTACCTTTGATGGATCCTTTCCAGAAAATGCTCCACCGCCATGCCTTCCCATTCCACCATAAGAATCAACAATAATTTTTCTGCCAGTAAGTCCAGCATCACCATGAGGTCCTCCAATTACAAATTTTCCTGTTGGGTTTACGTGAATTACGATATCATCATGCCACCAATTTCCACAAACAGGTTTTATTACTTTATCAATAATCTGTTTTCTAATCTCTTCATTTGATATATCAGGATCATGTTGAGTTGAAATTACAACGGTTTCAACTCTTTGTGGTTTGTCATCTACATATGTAACAGAAACCTGAGATTTACCGTCTGGTCTTACCCATGCTAACTCTTTTGATTTTCTAACATCAGCAAGTTTTTTTGTAAGCTTGTGAGCTAGTGATATCGGTAATGGCATAAGCTCATCAGTTTCGTTTGTTGCATAACCAAACATTAACCCTTGATCCCCTGCTCCTTGCTCCTCTTGTGTTTGTGATACTGTTACTCCTTGAGAAATGTTCGGGCTTTGTGGGTCTATTTTTACAACAACCTCACAGGTTTTTGCATCAAATTTCAATGCAGGGTTATCATAACCAATTTCTGCAATTGTATCCCTAACAACCCTCTCAATGTCAAACTTGCCTTTTGATGTGACCTCTCCAGCAACTGTAACAAAATCAGTTGATACAAGCGTCTCAACCGCAACCCTTGATTCTGGGTCCTGCCTAAGAAATTCATCTAATATTGCATCGGAAATATGGTCACAGACCTTATCTGGATGTCCTTCAGTTACTGACTCTGATGAGAAAGTGTATGTTTTTGGCATTTGTAATTACAGATTAAAGTTCATCTTCTAATTTGATGAATAATACATTATTCCCTCGCAAAATTATTCTTCCATACTTTTCAACAGTTTTTCCGTCACGTAGTTCTTCTGCATCAGTCATAATCAAATTCATATAAGGATCAACATTATCTATCTTGCCTTTGTACTCAACATCGTTTTTTAATCTAACAATTACATCTTTTTTTGTATGTTTCTGTAAAGTTGTTAATGGTCTTTTTGCTATTGTTTGTGACACTTGTTATACCTTAATCGAATTTTCTTTGGTTACTATAATTAAAGCCTTGCCTATCGATTATTTAGGAAAATCCCTTTAGTTTTTTTGTAAATAAAGATATGATCGAAACAGGATTAAAAGAACTTGATAAATTTCTTGATGGTGGTATTAAGGATGGATTAATTACTAGTATTTCTGGGCAAAGCGCTACTGGAAAAACACAATTAGTATTTCAAATTTGCCTTAATGCATTACATAATGGAAAAGAAGTTCTTTTCCAAGACACAACTGGTGAATTTAGACCTGAAAGACTTGTTGAAATGATGCAATTACGGAAAATCAGCTCATCATTACTTGATAAAATAAAGGTAAACCGTGTCACCAACACCGCACAACAAATTCAAGGTTTATCAAAAACACCACTCGAAAGATATTCTTTAATCATAATTGACAGTGTAACAGATCTTTTTTCATTTGAGTATTCAAAAAAAGAACAATCTCTTGAAAAACATATTTCTTTTATGAAATATATGCATGATTTATCAAGTATTGCAATTGCACACAAAATTCCTATAATTGTAACTAATATTGTTAGAACTATTAACGAGCATGAAAAGGAAAACTTGGAAGAATCAATCAGCATGTATATACATAACAAAATTAAACTTTCAAAAAATACTAATGGATACTCATGCCATATTATTTCTCCTTTTAGTAATAAGAAATTTCAATATACTATTACACCTAAAGGCATTGATCACTGTACCACGTAATTTATAATAATTATACAAAAACTTCACTCATGGAAGGTTACATTAACAATCCATCTCCATAAATAAGGGCATTAGTTAGTTTTCGCATGGGAAAAATGACATGTATCGTATGCGGAGTTGGATTTTTTAGTCCTGACGATTCTCCAAAGTGCGGAAAGTGTAAAGAAACAGCATCACAAGAAGGCCATGAAGAAGGACATTCTTGTGGTTGTGGACACAGCCATTAGATCCACAAAACAATTCTTTTTATTGTTTAGAAAATGTATCAATTTGATTTGGTTGAACTAGAACTTCATGGATCCGGCGGTCATATTTTTGCAGACATTACAGATGAACAAGCAAAAAAGGCAGACCTTGGTGTAGGCAAATGTTTCCTTGCACCAATTGGTAAGCTTGAGGAGCAAAAGATGCAGAGATATTTTTGTAAGAAATGCGAGTCTGAGTTTGACGGCTCACCTAAAATTCAGATAGAAGAAAGTCCCAACGAATCAGTTGCAGATGGATTAATTCTGAAGGAGAGAGGTCAGTACACATGTGGTAAATGCAGTTCAATAATTGGCGAATACCGAGTATTTGAGCAAGGATAGCAAGATTAGATTTTTGCAAATGAATTTTCTGGTAACTGCAAGTCACCAAAAATATCTGGATGAATAATTTTAGCTAGTACTTCAATTCCGGTTATAGTTCGAAGGCTTGGTTTGCTGAAATATGAGTTTGCATCAACCGCGTAAACATTATTCTCCTTAACAGCCTTCAGTTCATTCCAATCTGGGTTTCCTGCCAACACGTTATTGTATTCAAATACTGTTCGCTTGACATCAAAACCACATGGCATCATTACAATAATGTCAGGGTTTGCCTCTTGAATCTCTTTCAACTTCATTTTTCTTGATGGCATTTTTTCTGTACTTATGAGATTTTCTCCACCTGCAGCCTCAACCATCTCAGGAATCCAATGACCAGAAGTGAAAAATGGATCTACCCATTCTATTGCAACTACCTTTGGTCTTTCTTCAAACGTTTTGCACTTGACACATTCTAATCTATTTGATAGTGAATTGACCAGTTCGTTGCCTTCTTTTTCCTTACCAATCATCTTTGAGATGTCCCTGATGCTCACTAAAATCTCATCAACGTCATGAGGATCCATTATGTAAACCTCCGGCTTTTTTTCTAACATATCCACAGCCATTTTGACATGTTCTGTATGTGCAGAGCATACCTCACAAATGTTCTGCGAAATGATCAAATCAGGTTCTGCGTTTAGGAGGTTTTCTTTGTTTAGATTGTAAATTTCCTTGCCGTCAGTCATCAACTGGCAGATTTTGTTATCAATTTGTTTGCTTGACATTGAAGCTGGATCAAAGACGGAACTGATAACTCGTGGTTTGGTTTTTGCACCACTTGGATAGTTGCATTCATGTGTCACGCCAAAAAGTTTGTCATCTGCACCCAAGCTGTAAATCAGCTCGGTTGCGCTGGGCAGAAAAGTTACAATTCTCTGTGATTCCATAACTTAATCCATTCACACTTAGGAATTCATTAGCCTTTTGATCTCTATTTTCTGACCATATTTTTCCAACAAGTTGTCGTAAAGTTTTTTCCGTTCTAACTTGAGATTTTTATTTTCATCATACATTTTTGTAAAGAAACATCCAAGAACTCTTTCATCATTGTTATCGAAAAACCTGACACTGAAGCTTGTACGTTCTGGTTTTTCCTCCATTACAAACTCTGCATGTTTAATCATGTATGGGTTAACGTGCATGTGGCATGGACCGTCGTTATCTCCTATTGTTATCCATTGATCTTTTTGTCTTATACTTAGGGAATTACTTCTCATCTCGCTGGTGGCACCGTTTGATTTTACCACCAATAAAACATCATCAACACTGATTATGTCCGACAAAAGTTCTTTCAACATTATGTATTCTAAAAACTTGCTTGCTTTTAATCTGGCTAATATTTCCATTCGTCAGAAAGACCATTCCATAATGGACGAAAATGCGCTATGTCCTTCTCTATCTCACCCTGAATCCTATTTGAGATTGCAAAATAGAAATTTTCCAAGGCATCAACTCCACCGTCATCAAAGACTTCCTTACCAACTTTAGTGATTCGTGCCTTTTTTTGTTCTACTTCCGGGGAATCTGGATTTTGCAAGCAGAAAGTATAGAGATCAATCAGTTCCTCCTCAAGCATGAAATCCATGAGTTTTACATACAAAATAGCAATAAAAATCGTGTAAGGTCTAAATTGATCCTCTGATCTCTTTGATCACATGTATGAAGGAACTGACAACGCTCTGCTTGAGCGCTTTGAACAGGAAGTATGGAGTAAAGTTCCACATCTAGAGGAAGGAAGCGAGACGAAGGTTATCAACGCAACACCACTTGTTGATATGACTGCAGATTTCAAGGAATGTGCAAAAACCGTTTTCAAACTGGACCTTGACAACGTAGACCTAAAGGTTTTAGGCAAAATGGATTCTACCCTGCTAACCGGTTCGATCAAAGTTAGGCCTGCAGCCAACATCATACACGATGCCATTGTTACAGGAAAACTCAAGAGTGGTCAGACAGTGATAGAAGCCACATCAGGCAATTTTGGAATCGCACTTGGATTATTATCAAAAATTGGACTAAATGTAATTGCGCTTGTTTCAAGAAAGTTACAGGAAGGAGTGTTTGAGGAATTAAGAAACGGAAACATACGCACCATGGATCTTGACATGGATATTTGCCCTGCACCAGGAATGGAAGGCAAACAAGATCTTATGGTTGCAAAGGCAACTGCCGCTAACGTCCGTTCACAATTATCTAATTTTGGATTTGACACTGACATTTTTGACAAAGAAATTTCTGAGATAGAATCACTTTTAGCTAAACAAGATATCATAAACTTGGCAAAGTTTCTTGCCAAGAAATATGGTTTCTTCTGTCCAGCACAGTATGATAACCAACTCAACATTGAGGCGCATAGAACCATTACCGCAGCTGAGATTGACCAGCAACTACATGAAAACGGAGACTCACTAGAAAACTTTAGCATTTTTTGTACATTTGGTACTGGTGGAACATCTGGTGGTTTGAGTAAATATATCTCTGAAAAATATAGAAAAAAATCAGTATACGTCATATTTCCTCCAGCCAATCAAGACGTTGCAGGAATTAGGACAAAAACAAATGCTGATGGCCTGACATTATACGATCCTGAGATATATGCTGAACAGCAAGAAATGGATTGGGAGAAGGCAAAACTACTCCTAAAGTTCTTTGTAGAAAAAGGCCACGATATGGGCGAAAGCAGCGCACTCGAACTTTACGCAATCTTGCAGAAGGCAAGTGCTGAAGGTGGAGGAAAATTTGTTGCAATGATTTGTGACGGAATTGAGAAATACAAAAAGAATCTTGCAACGATTGGGCAGGAAGGTCCCATGCAGGTTTCCCTACAGGAGGCAAACAAAAGCGGTTATGACAAAGTAATTTGGATTCATGCTCAGTATACTCCACAGGAATCTGGAATAGAGCTAATTGCAAAATCTCTAGGTGTGGATAAAAGCAAGATTTGTGTGCCAGACGCAAGAACTGCGCAGGAACTACTGACAACACAGCAAATTCCAGAATCACTTAGCAAAGAACTGAAAGGTGACAGTAAGCCATTACTGGTCTGTATGGCTGGAAAAACTTCATTGATGGCCGCCAAAGTACTTGCAACCAAAGGCGTTATGACCGACAGTTTGATTGGCGGAATTACAGAACTGCCAGAAGGAAAAACTAAGCAACTTTCTGAACTGATTAGACAGGCTTAATTTAGGTAGTTAAGTATAACTTAACTTTCTATTGATAGAAGTTAAGTATAAGTTAATTGTACAATATCTATGAAAATATATCTAGAAACACCAGTCAAGGTGGAGAAGGGCGATTTCCTTGTTGTTGATGACGTACATGAAAAGGGCTGTCATTGTGGAACAAGGAAATACGTAGTTCAACTACTAAAGACAAAAGAAGAAGAATATCCAGCTGAAGATTTTCAAGAAAGAACTAGTTGTTATGTATAATCTAGATTCTCTTTTAACTTAAGAAGTTGTACATAGTTTGAGAATGACAGAAGCTGAACAAGAAAAAATTGTAGATTATAGGAAAAGAAGAGAAGACATTTTACGGATACTCGACGAAGTTATTGAAATCATCAGGTTTCAAGATAGACCTGAGGATGCAATAATTGAACAAAAGTTGGAAGAAATCAGAAAAATATTATCCCAATAGCTCATGTATCTAGAATAGTGAAATTTATTATCTAAAACAAAAATCAGAATTTGTTTGAAGCCAATTATGATAGACGATGATGAGGAACGACCAGAATGGGATTGGCTAAAGAAAAAAAACTAAACTCTATTAATCCTGCTCTACAGTGAGCCGTGAGTTCCGTCACATTTACCAGTTGCATCTGCACTGTGTTTACATCCACAAAACGCAACGAAGCCAGCTTCGGTAGCTTTGAAAACTTTTGGTCCAAGACCTGAGCCAGCATGAGAGCCATCACATAGTGGCTGGTTCTGAGATTTTCCACACATACAAACATGATATTCCTTTCCTGCTTCAACTTGCATTGGGTATGGTTTTTTCTGTGGTACTTCTGGTTCAGTCATATTTTTTTTTTATTCATATCATTAGTAAATGTAGTGATCATGTCTTTGCCTGTTTCCTTGAGCACTCTATACAAAACTCGCCAACTTCAAAAACATAAAGCATCTTATCGCAGTCCTTACATCTTCTTTCTGATCTAGTTTTATCATATCCGTATGGCATCTAAAAATGATAAATGTTAGACATGTGTTATAATGTTATGAAACCTGATAGTGGAAAAAAGTCATTTTTTTCCACTGCCAAACCAAAGAATTTACCTACGTTTTATTTTCTCGTCGTCGCGGGTATCATTTTAATGGTTTTTCTGTTCAAGTGGTTTGATTAGTTTTTAACCTCTATTTCAGACTTTCTGAGGTCTATTTTGGGCTTTTTAATATCAATTTTAGGCTTTAAGAGCTTCATTTCATCAGCCAGCTCCAATACTTGCGCATCAGTGGATAATCGTCAAAGAATCTGAGTCGAGCCTTTGACTTCCTTTTCTTCAATTGTTCCTCAATATACTTGAGGATTCTGTCGCGCCCATTTTTTTTGTTAATCATATCACTTTCAATTATGTTTCTTGCAAATTCCTGCTCCATGTAAATCTCAAAAAACCACCAGCCAGCAGCCATCTTAGCATCAGGGCTGAACTTGTAGCCGTTCTTTGTATGCGTCTTGAGCTCCAGTTCGTTTAGTATTTCCTTGAAGTTTATGATGTCTGCATCAAAGTCTGTCGTCATGGCAGAAAACAGAGGTTGCTTGGTCATCTCTCATCTAGTAGTTTTAACCGTAAATTAGACAGTGTTCGCAATCGCAACTTGGTATCTTCTTTGCCTTTGCAAGACAATTTTTGTGCTGACCAGCTTGGCATTGAACACAGACTTTTTCCAAATTGTCAACTGACGTATATTTTTTGGATTGGTCAAATCCAAATCCGCCATCTTGTGGTCCTACCATAGCCTATCTTCTACATGGTTTTAGTTAAGATTTTTCTCAATGTTTTTACGGATAATTTTTACAATCTTAGCCTTGGTTTTACGACCAGTCTTTACCACATTCTTCGAGTCTACCAGAAAGACCTCATTATAGTCCGAGTTATTGTATATAGAACCAATATCATTGGCTATCATCAGGTCGGCATCAGATTCCTTCAGTTTCTTCCTTGCTCTGGAAACCAACTCCTTTTTTGATACGTTGGCTTCAGCCTTGAAACCGATGAGAATTCCCTTATGGATCTTTTTGATATGATCTATGATCTTTGGGGCTCTGGTAAGTTTGATGACAGTGCTTCTGTTGCTCTTAATCTTCAAGTTTGAGTTTTTTGGGATAAAATCAGACACAGCAGCAGCCAATATCACAACATCAAATTTCTTCCTGAGTTCCTTTTTGACCGCACTAAACATCTCTGAAACCGTCTTTACACGAATGATTTTGGCACCTTTTGGCGGTTCGGCAGTTCCAGGTCCATAAACTAGGGTTACTTTGGCGCCTGCTGAAACCAGTTCAGAAGCCAATAGGGTTCCAGTCTTTCCCGTGCTGATGTTTGTCATGACGCGTACAGGATCAATCTTCTCAACTGTGGGACCTGCTGTCATCAACACCTTCTTTCCTTTCAGTTTTTTTGACTGGCCAAATTTGGTCAAAACAAAGTCCAATACATCCTCAGGTTCTGGCGCCTTTGCCTTTCCCTCAATCATTTGCGGAGATACGAAATCTACCTTCTTTCTCAAAAACTGCATGTTTTTGCGAACTGCAGCATTTTCGTACATCGATGCATGCATTGCGAGTCCCATCAGTATTGGAGTCTTTGAGCCAAACGCAACAGTAAGCACCGTGGAGATTGGCGTGTCATCGATGCCATTTGCCAGCTTGCCCAAGGTGTTGGCAGTTGAAGGGTATACGATAATCAGATCAGACCTTTTGTAATCTGCAAGATCAATGTGTTCCATGTTTCCAGTTAGTTTTGTAACGACATGATTTCCAGTCGCCCATTTCATATAATCAGGCTTGATCAGCTTTGTGCTGGCACCGCTCATTACGCACTTGACATTGGCACCATGTCGCATCAGCAGCCTTGCAAGTTCAATTGACTTGTATGCCGCAACCGAGCCGGCAACGCACAGGACAATCCTCTTTCCAGAAAGCTCAGTGCCATAACTTTCCACAATGTCCAAGGATGGATGTTTGGTCATTTCTGGGCCTCCATATGGAAGGTATGCTCTTCAGCTGGAAATGTACGATTTTCGACGTTTTCTACGTACTCAGCCACGGCTTTTTTGATCGTTTCCGACAAAGAGAGGTATTTTTTGACGAATTTCGGCGTCATCTTCTCATAAAGCCCTAACATATCATGAATCACTAAAACTTGGCCATCACAATCCTTTCCGCAGCCTATGCCAATTGTTGGGACATAAACTGCTTCTGTGATGTGTTTTGTGGTTTCAGCCGCTACCATCTCCAAAACGATGCTAAAGACTCCTGCTTCTTGTAATGCCTTGGCATCAGCTAACAGTATTTTGGCATCCTCTTCTGTCTTTCCTTGAACCGTATATTTTTTGGCCGTTTGTGGCAAAAGCCCAAGATGACCCATGACGGGTATTCCAGCCTTGATAATTGCCCTGATGATATCTGGTAACCTTCCCTCCAGTTTTACGGCATCTGCTCCAGCCCTGATTAGACGTTCAGAATTTGCTACTGCGTCAGCCTCATTTTCATATGACTTGTTTGGAAGGTCAGCCACAATTAGGGCATTTTCCCTTGCGTTGCTGACTGCCTTTGTAAACAGCACCATTTCATCCATGGTTACATGAACAGTACTTTCATATCCAAGCATGACCATTCCGGCACTATCTCCTACAAGCAAAATATCGACTTGGTCACAAAGCGTTGCCATGGTATAGTCATAGCTGGTAACTACGGAGATCTTCTTACTGCCCTTTTTTGCTATAATGTCATTTACTGTCTTATGCAAGGGATCCCCTCCTCCTCAAATTATTCTTGATTTCTGAAACTGCAGAGGACAAAGCCCTTCTGTTGTTAAAGTTAGTTTTTGCTGATTTTGATTTCTTACAAGCCGAGACGAGAAGTCTCATTCCACGAATAACATTGTCCACAATTGTAATGTCCGCTTTCTGGGCAGTCCTGGAGAGCGGATTAAGATCAAACGTAATGACAGTTTTCCCCATTTTTTGTAGTGCTTCTGTTCTGTCTCCATCTTCAAGTGGAACTAGTACGACATCTGCTGCAAAAATTCCATCCTTATCTACTATGCGTCTAGGGCTGTCCAGATCACCAATTTTGCGATATGACCTTGGATTTGTGCCTAAAACCTGCTTTGCACCAGCCTTTTTCAGTGATTTTTCAATCTTTTTCTTCCTAACTTCGTCATAGTAAAACAGGTTTACCTCAATCTTTGCT
>Ga0209501_10003048_pt1 | contig 17108 bp, 15 predicted proteins | sample ArcticOcean_MG_C_4_FD_187434 | JGI IMG/M metagenome (GOLD analysis project Ga0209501, IMG submission 187434) | Marine microbial communities from western Arctic Ocean - ArcticOcean_MG_CB4_134 (SPAdes) (version 2) | ecosystem: Environmental > Aquatic > Marine > Oceanic | place: Arctic Ocean...
AAATGTGATAAGATGGAGACTGGTTGTTTTGAGTATTTACACTATCTAAGAAATCTAATAATGCATCACCAGAAGTTCCAATATTATTAAGATAGTAATCTAGGAATTTTTCTTGATTCTTAATTACAGATTTTTTATAATCATTATCATTTAATAGTTTAACTAAAATATTTTCAAGTTTTGAAATTGTTGTAATTATTAGATTGTTATTTCGAAAAAGTTCTGGAAATGAATCCTTGTCATTTAATAAAACAAGTATTACAGGTTTTTTCAATAACATTGCCTCCAAAATAACAGTACTCGAATCTATACAAATTAAAATTTCACATTTTTTTATATACTGAGAAAAACTACCAGTGGTTTTAACAACAATATTTGGATTTATTTTATTAAGAATTTTTTCTTCATTAGAGACAGAATGGGGGTGAAGTTTGATTAGTAAATTTTTCTTAATTTTAGTTGTTATTTCATTAATTTGTTTAATCATATCATAATATTCTATTTGAGTTTTTACAGATAATTCTCTTGTTAAATTTTTAAAAGTTTTAGGTGTAGCTGCTAATAAGATAGTTTGTCCATCTAAAATTTTAGGAGCATTAATTTTTTCTTGATAAGCATCAAAAGGTGGCCACCCGATGGGAATGATCTTTTTGTTTTGGATCCCATGTTTTTTAGAATCCATTTGAGTTAATTTTCCCCACACTAAAAAATTATCTGAATAAACTGGAAATTCTCTATGAAATTGACCAGATTTAAAATGATAAAAATTTAGATTTTGAGGATCATCATAATATAATGCGTGTTGGAAAAGACCAGTTTTTATTTTAAATTTTTTAGCCTGATTGATTATAACTAAATCTAAAGGATCATATTCGGTAAGAAGAATAACATACGAGATAGGGTATTGTTTAAAAAGAGATTTTATTTTTACAGTATTTTTGATTACATTGTGAAAAATATTAATAAACATTTGAATAAAATCAGTTTTAATAATATTCCAAAAAATATAATCATCATGTGAAAAAAAATTTTTAAAAAATTCTTCTTTTTCAGAAAATAAATCTAATTTTTGTTTCAAAAGAGATTCATTTTTTTTAAATAATAAAGAATGATTGTCTACAGAAATAGTTTCATTATTTTCAATATGACATTTAGATTTTTTAATAATAGATAATGTTTTAAAATTCCAAAATGCGGGAATAATTGTATCATATTTTACTAAATTAATAGAATGGTGTGGTAATTCTTCAAAAAAAGTTTGAAAACTCAATGTTGTAAAATTAACTAAAAGTACAGTTGGTTTTTTCCGATCTATTTTTTTATATGACAAAAAATTCTTAAAAAAAACATAAAATGATTTAATCAGAGATTTAAAGAGTATATTTTCAGAATTCATTATTGGAATAAATTTTGCAAATTTTACAGGTATTGCAGTATCTCTAATTTCAATATTTTTTTCATTGAGATGGGTTAATTCTTCTATATTAGATGAAAATAATTTTAAAATTTGAATTAATGAAGTGGATGAAATAAAAAATGAATTACTAAATTTTTGAGTAATTTTTTGAATTTCAAAAAAATTTTTTAATATAGGTGCTAAATAATAGCTAAATTTCAAATAAAATAATTCACCTAGATTAATTCCATCATACTCAATTAAATCAGATATTTCAGATTCTTTATACCAATTTGAAAATCCATATACAGTGTCCTGAATATAGTCTAATTCATCATCATTCAGATAATCATCAGACAATTGATGAACAATATTATTTTCTAATAAATAATTATGAGACTGTAAACTAAATGTGATAATTTTTGGATTATGTTTCTTAATAATTTGTTTTAATTCTTCAATATTTGATATATTATCATATAAAATAATACATTCTGGAGATTGATCAGTCATTAAATTTGAATTCAAGTGTATTTCTAATAGATTTTTATGGTTATAAATTAAATTTTAATTAAATGCATATGACAATGTTTGGATAATTAAATTAATTTTTCATTATTCAATAATTGTTTTAATTTATCTATCGTAAGGAGTTCCACGTTATCTGATGAATATTGATGATCTAGTTTAGTTGGAATGATATTATTATCAGTTAGATAACCTGAATCTTGAAGTAGTTTATCAATTACAACATAATCTTCATCAATTTCAAATGTATTTCTTAATTCATCATTACTGATTAAGGATTCATGAATTTTTTCACCAGGTCTTATTGATATAATTTCAGTCTCTGTAGAACTATTCAATAAATTCAATATGGCATCTTTGATATCCCCTACTCTGTATGCACTTAATTTTGGAACAAATATTTCTCCTCCTTTTCCTTTTTTTAATGCTCTAAAAATTAATTCCAATGCTTGATTCATAGTGATTGTAAATCTAGTCATAGATGGATCAGTAATTGTAATTTTTTTGCCGGATTTAATTTGATTTATAAATATAGGAACAATTGAGCCTCTACTTCCTAAAACATTTCCATATCGTACACAAAGAAATTTTGTTTTATGGTTACCTTTGTAAAAATTAGCCGATACAAATAATCTCTCCATAAGCAATTTTGTTGCACCATAAGTGTTGACAGGAGATACAGCTTTATCCGTACCTATTGCCAATACTGATTCAACATCATTATCAAGACATGTTTCAATCAAATTTTGAGTTCCAAGAATATTTGTTTTAACTGCTTCAAATGGATTATATTCTGCAACTGGCATTTGTTTTAAAGCAGCTGCATGAATAACAATTTCTACATCTTCAAGTGCTCTAGATAGTCGTTCTTTGTCTCTCACATCACCGATAAAATAACGTAATCTTTTATCTTTAATCTCTGATTGCATCTGAACTTGTTTCCATTCATCTCTACTAAAAATTCGAATAGTGTCAACATTTGTTTCAAGTAATTTTTTTGTTAATGCGGTACCTAATGATCCAGTACCTCCAGTAATAAGGACCTTTTTTCCATCAAACATATTTGTATAATTTTAGTAGATATACAATAAGCTTACTCAAAATGAATTTAGAAATAAGGCTTAAATTTCATAAAACAGGTTATTTTTAACTTAAGTTTTTTGTTATATTTTAATTTAACAAGAATATAGAATTTGAAATTAATAATCATTTTATAATAAATTTTCTTGGTTTTTTTTATAATTTGAGTTATTTTACAAAATATACAAAGTTTATAGATAGATTTAACTTCAATTTAGAATAGAAAACTATGAAAGCAGTAATACTTGCCGGAGGTTTAGGAACTAGAATTTCTGAAGAGACAGACTTAAAACCAAAACCATTAGTTGAGATAGGCGGAATGCCAATTTTGTGGCACATTATGAAAATTTATTCATCGTATGGAATTAATGATTTTATTATTTGTTGTGGATACAAGGGTAATATGATTAAAAAATATTTTGCAAATTATTTTTTATATATGTCAGATGTGACATTTGATATAAAAAATAACAAAACTGAAGTACATAAAAAATTTGCTGAGCCTTGGAAAATTACTTTAGTTGATACTGGGGATGATACAATGACTGGAGGACGCTTAAAAAGAGTTAAAGAATATATCGGTAATGAAACTTTTTGTTTAACTTATGGTGATGGTGTAGCTAATATCAATATAAAAAATTTAATTGATTTTCATCATAATGCAAAAACTCTTGCTACAGTTACTGCTGTTCAACCCCCTAGTAGATTCGGTCTGTTAGACGTAGTAAATGAAAAAGTATCTAAATTTAATGAAAAACCTTCTGGAAATGGAAATTGGATCAATGGTGGTTTTTTTGTATTAGAACCTGGAATCTTTGACTATATTTTGGATGACTCAACAATTTGGGAAAAAGAGCCTTTAGAAAAATTAACAAAGGAAAATCAACTGTCAGTTTTTAAAAATATAGAATTTTGGCAACCGATGGACACAATTAGAGACAAAAAGTACTTGGAAGATTTATGGAAGACTAAAAAAGCTCCGTGGAAAATTTGGTAAGTTAATTCTTTAATTTTAATTCGTGATCAATTTTTTCTTGCTCTATAAGCCAAATTAAAAATTTTAATCTAAAAAATTTTTTATCGGCAAAATCTTCTTTTGAAAAATTTGTTTGCTTCATTTCTTCATAGATATGTTTTATTCCATCATTAAGATTCCATTTAGTTTTAAATCCTAGTTTTTGATTAATTTTATCAAAATTAACTCTGTAAGAACGATTATCTTTGTTACTATTTTCAGCAATTTCAACTTTAGAATTAGGGATTATTTTTAAAATTTTATTGGCAATTTCTAAAACTGTTACATTATCTTCATTTGAGCCAACATTAAAAATTTCTCCAGCCACTTGATCAAGAGGCGCTTCTACACATTTGATGAATGCGCTTGCCATATCTTCCACATGTAACAAAGGCCTCCAAGCTGTTCCATCACTTAGTAACTTGATTTTTCCTGTACTAACTGCAGATCCAACTAAATTATTTATCACCAAATCTAATCTAAGATTTGGCGAGATTCCATATACAGTAGCATTACGTAAAATGATTGGAGAAAACATAGGTTCTTTTAATTTCATCAATTCTATCTCTGAATTAACTTTTGATTTAGCATATGCTGTTTGAGGAACAAGTTCAGAATTTTCATTTACGATATCTTCATTTAATCCATATGTAGAACAAGATGAGGAGAAAATAAAACGTTGAACACCTACCTCTTTAGATAATTTTGCTATACGTATTGTCTCTAAGAAATTAATTTCATTGGTAAGTGATGGGTTTATTTCTCCCATAGGATCATTTGACAGTCCGGCTAGATGACAAATTGCATTGCATCCAACTAAATCATCTTTTGTAATATCTCGAATATCTTTTTTTAATGTTTTATAGGTAGATAATCCCTCATCACTCCAACTTTGTGGGAAATACCCAATATCGCAACCAATAACTTCATGTTTATTCTCCAATAATTTCTTGTGTAAAACTCTTCCAACATATCCCAAATTTCCTGTAAGAAATACTTTCATTATACAAGAATTATTTTATCTCTAATTTAAAATAAATGGAATTCTCCAAATATTATCTGGTTGTATCCATCTAAAGATCCTACTTTTTCCCACCATGGTATCTCCACATGCGTTTAATACATCTTCTACCATTTTGAATTGTTCGTTAGAAAATGAAAATTCTATCCTCATAAAAGATCTTTTGAAAAAATTTAAATCTTTATCTTTGTTTTTTAACCATTTCATTATATCATACTGAAAAGTAAATGAAGGTGAAAATTCCATTCTATCTTGGCTTAATGGTTTAAAGGATAATCCCCTACAATAGTTAGCAATATCATGAAATTCATCTTTCAAATCTCCAGCAAATTTATTATTTCGGATTAACAAATCTTCAGCAATTTTTAATGTATATTCTGTCCATCCCTCAAAATTTTCAAATAGAGCAATTGCCTGGTAATGTTGAAGTACATTAATTCCTGCCTCACCAGTTAAGAGTTTTGCATACTCTGAATCATTCTGAAAATTTTTCTCCATATCTTCAGGAGAATCCCACAATTCATCTATGGTTGATTTTTTAAAGTTCTCAAAAATTTGTGAAATTTCTTTTGGTGCAGAATCATGTTGTTTCAAGCTTTCATGGAATAAATCAAATACATCAATATTTTTTTCTGTTAAGAATTTTGTAAGTGGATCAAAAACTAAACCAATATTTGTTACAAACATAATAAATGCAACTAATCTTAATTCAACATATTCTTCAAAACTTAATGAATTTGTAGCAATAACAACTTCTTCAATTTCAATAATTTTTTTACCATTTTTTAGTTTGACAAAATCTTTTGGTAAAATTCTAAATTTTGTTTGAAATCCCCATTTTTTCCTTTGTTCAGGAGTATTCATTTCTGAACCATTAATTAGCATCAAAGTGTATGATCTAACATAATTAATTTTTGCATTAACTAAATTTTTTAATGTTTTAATGTGGCTTTCATATGTTTCACCAGGAAGTCCTAGAATTACTTCAGCCGTAGTACTTAACCCCTCTTCTTCAATAACAGGTGCCAAATCAAGCATATGATCAACACTAATGTTAGAACGTTTACTATTTTCTAAAACTTGTTCATCCATAGATTGAACAGACATCATTAATCTTAATGCACCATTAAGTAGTTTTACTGATTGAATAACCTTCTCTTTTTGATTTTTACCAGTTGTTGTTTGAATAATCTTAGGATAGTCATAACGTGTTTGGCAGTTTGAGATAATTTTACAAACTTCAAGATCTCTAGCATACATTCCAAAATTTAAATCACTAATAGTCATACTGTGAATATTTTCTGGAACTTTATTTGAAATATATTTAAGTTCATCTTCAATTCGCTTGAGACCAAACAGATTAACTTGATTTACTAAATCTGAACCATCCGTACAAAATGTACACGAAAAAGGACATCCCCTGTTTGTTTGAATCATTGGACTTAATCTACCATCAAAAAATTCATCTAAAATCCCAGTAGTATAGGGGGATGGTATTTCATCAAGATTTTTTATTCTGATAACAGGATTGTTATATTGTAATGATTCATTTTTATCGCGTGAAAGACAACCTTCTATAGGTGTAGATAAAAGATTTTCATGAACCTTTTCTTTTGATTCTAATTCTAGGTATTTTGCAACAATGTTTGAAAAACCTGTTTCCCCATCTATTGGAACATATACATCTACACCTCTGTGTGTTTTCATAAATTGTTCCTGTGATAATATATCTCTTGGAAAATTTGGACCTCCCCATACTGTAATAACATTAGAATTTTTTTCTTTTGCAAGTCTAAACATTTCGATTCCTATTTTATAACACCAAGCATAATTACTCAATCCAAGGATGTCAGGTGGAGCTTCATTAAGCGCTGTTTCTAATTTATCAATATACTTAAACAATGAAATTTCTACTTTGTCACCAAAAATTTGTTTACAATAACTAGCAATATATCCAATATTCAGAGGAAAAACTTCAGTTGAAAGACCAACTGTGTCATACGTAAGATCTCCTAGGTAAATTTTAAGTGTTCCTTCCATAAATTTTGGTAGTTTTTACATTATATTTAGATTGTTTTAAAAAATAATGAAATTGTTTTTATTTGCCACAAATCTGTAAAAAAATATGATTTTTACGAAAACAGGCTTAGAAAATGCATGTGTTGTTGAGATTGAAAAAAAAGAAGATCATAGGGGATTTTTTGCAAGATCATGGGATACCAAAGAATTTGCTAAACAAAATTTGAATTCTAATTTAGTTCAGTGTAACATATCATTTAGTAAAAAATGTGGTACCTTACGTGGAATGCACTATCAAGCCAAACCTTTTGAAGAATCAAAATTAATCCGTTGTACAAAAGGGAAAATTTTTGATGTTATAATTGACTTAAGACCTTCTTCAAAAACATTTACAAAATGGTTTGGAATTGAATTAACGGAAGAGAATTATAAAATGTTATTTGTCCCCGAAGGTTTTGCACATGGTTATCAATCTATGGTAGATAATTCTGAAATTATTTACCAAGTATCTGAATTTTATACTCCAAGTTCCGAATTAGGAGTTCATTGGAATGATCCAGCATTTAACATAAAGTGGCCCATTAATGAAAAAATTATTACAGAAAAAGATGATTCATGGAAACCTTTTGATGCAGGTGCAGTAGAATAAAATTTACCATTCTTGGTGCGTCTGGTTTTATTGGTTCTAATATTTCTACGGCATTAAAAAATCAAAACAATGATTGCTATACTCCAGATATTAGAAAAGAGTCTCTAAATGGTCAAAATTTGCACAATGTGATTTATTCTCTAGGTGTTTCAAATTTCCTTAAAGAACCATTACAAGCAATCGATGCACATGTATGTATATTAAATAATATCTTAAAAAATTGTAATTTCGATTCTTTACTGTATATCTCATCAGGAAGAATTTACTATAATGCCAATTCAACATTAGAAGAAAATGCCTATAGTGTAAATCCAAATATGAAAAATGAACTTTATAACATATCCAAATTACAAGGAGAATCACTTTGCATGTCTATGAATAATCCTAAAATCAAAATAATTAGACCTTCAAATGTTGTTGGTACCAATGCACCTTCCAATCTTTTTATTCCTTCCTTAATTAAAGAGGCCGTAGAAACAGGAAAAATAGTTTTACATTCAACTCTTAACAGTGAAAAAGATTATGTGTATATTGATGATTTGGTTCAACTAATTCCAAAAATCATATCTTTAGATAAATACCAAATTTATAATATTGCAAGTGGCTACAATATTTCATCCAAAGAGATTATTAATGAAATTATTCGTCTAACTAATTGTAAATTAGAAATTGCTCCTGACGCAAAAAAATTTTCATCAAGACAAATTAACATAGATAGAATCAAAAGTGAATTCAATTTTGTTCCTACAAAAGTTGTAGATAAAATTGGAGATGTAGTTAAGTTTTATCAAATTTTAAATCAAAATTGATATTTTAGTTTAATGATTCATTATATTCAATTATTGCTTCTTCACTAGAAGATAGTTGTACATATTTTTGAATCTTTTCTGTATTAATGTAATATTTTTGTAAATATTTTTCTGATTCATCTGTATAATCACTATCAAAATTTACAATATTTTTGACATCACATATTCTCACACTATTTGTGGAAGCTAAATTAAAAATTTCATTGTATATATTTTTATTAATTATTTCTAAAATAATATCTGCAATTACACTAGTATTTATCACATTTAACTGAGAATTTTGTGAAATCATGACTTTTTTATGATTGTGTAGAAAATCATAGATAGGATTTTTCCTTGTACCTATACCAACTAATGCAGGAAGACGAAAAATTAAAAAATTTTTTGCAAATTTTTGGACATAATTTTCAGCTAAAAATTTATGGTATCCATAAGGTCCCAAGTTTTGTTCATTAATTTTAATATCCTCTTTTGATGTTTCTAATGATGAATGTTGATCATATACTTCAATGGATGATAACAAAATGAACAAGTGACTATTAATTTTATGAACATATTCAGCAATGCTTGATAACGATGCATGAAAATCAAAAAATGGATCTTTGTTTGCTTTATATTTTACAGCGTTACCATTTGCAAAAATTAAAATGTCACAACTTTTTCCAAAAAACTCTTCTTTATTCTCTTTTTGAATAATTTTAAACTCTATTTTTTGTTTTTCCAAATTTCTTACAAGTGCGGAACCTGTTAAACCTCTACCACCTACAATGAAAATCATATACTATTTACCCCACAAAACTTGGAGATTCATCTGGTCCAGGATTAAGAATACCTTCAAGAGTGTTATTTATTGCCATATGTTTGCAAAATAATTCACAATTATTTGGCTTTACCCACTTTTCAATATCTTTGGTCTTTTCTGAAGCCCAAATTTCTTTTAAAGTTTGTTTATAAATATTTCCAATGTGAAAACTATTTTTTGTACGAGCATTTTTACAAAATGTAACATCACCTTCTGCTAAAATTGCAATCATAAAAAAATGTGCATGACAAGTTTGTGGATAATCTAAATTTTCTTGAGCTTTCATAAATGTAGTTGTCAATAAATTGATGTCATTACTTGCCAAAATATTTTTTACATTTTTAAAAATTTGCTGAGTATTTTCACTATTCCAAAATTCTCCTTTATCTGTTGTAAATTCATCTGGAGCTAATTGGAAATAATTAATATTTAATGATTTAATTGTTTCTGCAAATACTTCCAATGTTTGAACGTTATCTGGAGTAACAAGAGTTCGTATTCCAATATTTATATCACTTTTTAATTCCTCTTTTCTTTTTGATAATAATTCTAGATTTCTTACAATTAATTCAAATTGATCAACACCTTGAACTTTTTTGTAACTTTCTCTATCACCACCTGCCATAGAAACTCTAATCCACTGTAAATTTTTGATAAACGTGTCAACGTTACGTATTGTAATTGTTGAACCATTAGTGATGTTTCCAAGATCTAATCCAATTTCATGCGCATATTCAATAATTTGCAAATAATCTTTATGAATAGTTGATTCTCCACCTCCAGTAAAGCTTATTCCTTTTGTTCCTAATTCTTTAGCTTCTTTTAGTGTTTTTTTAATTAATTCAGTATCTAATGATGGCTTATCTGCTTCAACTCCTATATGTTCAGCATAATTACAAAAAGAACACCTATGATTACATCGATTAGTTAAATCAATTTCAATTGTTGTTGGAAAAGGTCTTTTTCCTTCTTTATATTCAGTAATTTTTTCTGGATGGAAAAAAATTTTTTTTGTAAAATCAAAATTTTTTAATTCCATATGATTTTCTTTTTCGGATTTCCAATTACTAGCAGTTTCTTTTTTTAAGAGATTTTCATTTTGATTAGATTTAATTTTGATAAACTCGGACATTATTACTATAAATTATTGCAATCCATCATTAAAATATGTATTGAGTTTTAACGAGAGTTAACTTTTGATCTCAAGCACAAGTCTCACCAAAAAAGATACGAACTTTCAAAAATGCAAATAAAAACAATGTATATTTTTAACTTGGTATTTAAAAATTCTATTTTTTTCTATAATATTTTGAATATTCCTCAAATTTCATTTCTTTTAAAGATTCTTTCTTCCAATCTAAATATTCATCTTTAATGCAAAAATATTTTTCCATAATAGTTGACCATGATCCTTTATCTTTCCTAATTTTTTGTATATAATTTCTTGTTAAGTAAATCTCAGATGCAACGCTATATGACCCATCATACAGAGGCATTGAATTCCAATACTCACTTAATAGTTCCTTATGTGCTATTTGAACAAAATCATTGATAAAATAATCACACATACTATAAACTCCCATTTGAGGTTTAGCTACCATTATTTTATTTTTTGCGCATGGAAGTTCTAAAAAAAGTTTGAATATATTCCGATTATGGATAAATTGATCAGTTCTACATTTCATAATTATTGAAGATTTCATTTTTTGCAATCCCATTTGAGCACCTATAATTTGATGATTAATGTGAGGATTGTAATCTGTTTCTGAAGGTGGTTTTGTTTTTATTATTTCACATTGAATATCATCAATTTTTTCATCATCCCATGTTGAAATCATAATTTCAGCATTTGGGAAATTATTTTTATATTCTTGAACAATATCTGCAGTCCATTCCGAAATTCCACCCTGCATTAAAATTCCAATAGTATAATCATTCATTTAAGATTCCAATTAACAATTTTGAAAACACTATTTATACATAGAATGAATTTATTAATTAGATGTCGTCTAATATAATTAAAGAGCAAGAAGCACGATATATTTTGGCAAGTAAAATTGTTACTGGAAATGTATTAGACATATCGTATGGCAGATTTATGGCTTATCACGGTGCAAATATTCTATTAGATGGTGGCGCAAGTGAAGTGTGGAACTACGATATTTATGATGAAAAAAATATTGATGTAAGAAAGCGACATAATGGACGAACACAATTTGAAAGTTTCAATATGAATATTCTAAACAAAAAATTTGATTCTATAGTATTGTTTGAATCATCATACTCAAAATATAACTTTTCTTCAAATATATCTAATTTTTCAAAATTGCTTGATGATGATGGTGTGTTTATAATTTCTATATTTAATGGGGAAGTAGATCCTAAAATTTATTCAGGTATTCAAAATATTGAAAGATTGGGAATAAATCAAATTGAAATAGTTTTGGTTAAAGTTTTCAGTAACATAGTTTTTTATTCACAATTATTGTTATTGAAAAAGAAAATTTTAACTCCATATTTTCGTTATTCTTCATTTATGATACAATCAATTCGTAATACTTTAGGAGCAATTCTCTTAAAATTGGATAAAAAATCTATTTTCTATCAATTATTTCTACAAAAAATTATTTCTAAATTTGATAAATCATCTGAAATTCTTAATAGTAAAATCTTTGATAAAGAATATGAACCAAAAATATTTGAAAATGGACATAGACCTACATATTTTATTGCAGTTTGTAAAAAATAATTATATTCAACTAATTTCCAAAAATCAGTTAGTAAAATTATTAAATAAAGAATTTTTTTTCTAAAAAATATGAATTTTAATTATTTTGAATTTTTATAATATCAACATTACAGAAATATTAGATTATTAAAAATAGATAAAATTACTATAATTTTAAATGAGTGCGTTCGCCTAGTAAAAATTCTTTATCTAATTCATTGACTTTTTCAATTTTTGATCCAGTAGCAATTATACTATTAGTTAAATTAAATTCAGTATCAACAGTACAGTTACTCATAATTATTGAATGGGTAATTCTAGAATTTTGAATATTGCAATCATTTCCTATGCTAACATATGGACCAAGATTTGCTCCATCACCAATAATACAATTTTCTCCAATAATAGTAGGGCCGATTATTTTAGAATGATGTGAAATAATAGAATTTTTACCAATAACTATTTGATTTTTTATTTGAGCATCAGAATTTATTAGAAATTGATTTTCAGTACCTATTGAATCTAAAACTAATTTATTTGCATGAAGTATATCTTCAGGAGTACCAGTATCTTTCCACCAACCAGTAACTGTATCAAAGTCTACTTTGTGGCCATGATCTATCAATAATTGTAATGCATCTGTGATTTCATATTCTCCCCTCCAAGATGGTTTTAACAAATCAATTTTTTCAAATATTTTTGGAGTGAGAAAATAAATTCCAATAACAGCAAGGTTTGTTGATGGTTCTTTAGGTTTTTCAACGATTTTTATGATTTTTTTAGGATCTTGTTTATTTAATTCTGCTATACCAAATTGTGACGGATTGGGCACTTCACACAATAGAATCATTGCGTCTAAATCATCTGAAAGAAATTTAGCAGAATATGACGTTAAATCCTTTCTAAGTACATTATCTCCAAGATAGACAACAAATTTTTCATTACCAATAAATTCTCTACATAGTTTAATTGCATGCGCAATTCCTTTAGGTGCTTCTTGATAAATATATGAAATTTTTACACCAAAATCACTTCCATCTCCATAGTATTCTTTAACTTTTTCAGGATATACATCTCCAATAATTATACCGATATCAGTAATTCCAATTTTTTTTAAATCTTCTAAAGCATATTGAGACATTGGTTTGTTAGCAATAGGTAACAATTGCTTTGGTCCAGTATGAGTTAAAGGTCTAAGTCTTGTTCCATGACCTCCGTGTAAAATTATTCCTTTCAATAAAATGATTAAAAAGATCTTAATAATAAATGGTTAATTATAATATTTTTATTGATAATTATTTCCAAGAAAGGGTCCAAGGTTGAGGATGTAAAGTATTTTTATCTATCAATGGTTCCCACCATGACTGATTTTTTAAATACCAATCCACTGTTTGTTTTAATGCATCTTCAAACTTAAAATTAGGTTTCCAATTTAATTGATTTTCAATTTTAGAACTATTAATTGAATAACGTTTATCATGTCCGGGTCTATCTCCCACATAATTTATCATGTCCTCAGATTTTTCTAAATAACCAAGTATTTTTTTTACTATTATTTCATTTGTGATTTCTTCATATGCAGTAATATTGTATATTTGACCTAATTTTCCTTTTGAAATTATGGTTTCTATTGCATTTACATGATCATACACATGTATCCAACTTCTAATCTGCTTACCATCACCATACAAAGGGACATGTAGATTTTTGATCAAACGAATAATTGTTTTGGGTATAAGTTTTTCAGGAAACTGATATGGACCAAAATTATTTGTACATCTTGTTGTTATACATTTTATTCCATATGTTCTTTCATAAGAACCGACTAAAAGATCTGCTGATGCTTTTGTTGCAGCATAAGGATTACTAGGATTAAGATTTTGTTCTTCAGTAAATGATTCTTTACCATCAGCATCTCCATAAACTTCATCTGTAGAGATATGAATAAATAATTTATCATGTTTTCTTATAGATTCAAGTATTGAATAAGTTCCTAAGATATTGGTCTCAATAAATGATTTTGGATTTGCAATACTTCTATCAACATGAGATTCTGCTGCAAAGTTAATTACAACATCTGTTTCTTTAACTAATGAATTAATTTTTGATTCATTTTTAATATCATCATCAATAAATGAATAATTTTGATTATCAATTATATTTTTAAGATTTTTAAGATTTGAACCAATAGAAAGATTATCTAGATTAGTAATTTGAGAATCAGTATTATTTTTTAAAAAATTTCTAATAAATGCACTACCAATAAATCCTGCACCTCCACATACAAGTAATTTCATATATTCTATAAAATTAATGACTGCAAATAAAAGTATGTGATTTCAACAAATTAAGTATATTTGTTAATGAATAGGTTTTAGAAAAAAACTTTCTAAAATTAGATTATACCAACTTTAGGAATTGGAATTATATACTTTCCACCATTAATTTTGAAAGACTTAGTTTTTTTCATTATCTCTTCAACAAAATTCCAAGCTAATACAAGGAGATAATCTGGCGGGTCAGAGTATAAAGATGAAAGAGGAACAATTGGTATATGACTGCCAGGTGTTAAAAAATTTTGTTTGGTAGGCGTTTCATCTATAATGTATTGTATATACTTTGAATCAATACTACAATAATTTAATAATGTATTTCCCTTTGCAGAAGCACCAAATCCAACAATTTTTTTACCATTTTGGATTAAATCGTCTATAAGATCTGTAAGATTTTTCTTAATAATTTTAACTTCATTGGCAAAGTTAAGATAATATTCTAAATTATAGCATCCAAGATTATTTTCTATATCAATAAAATCATCCACGTTAGATAGAAGATTTTGTGAATATTCATTATCATGCATTACTCTTATTTCTATTGTCCCTCCATGTATAGGATATTTTTTCACAAAAATAATTTTCATGTTATGTTTTTTCAAAATATATTGTATTGGTTTTAAAAGGAAATATGACAAATGTTCATGATATACGGTATCAAATTCATGCTTTTCTAAAAAATCTATCAAATAAGGAACTTGAATAACAAATACCCCATCTTGTTTTAAAGCAATTTTAATATTTTTAATAAAATCATGTAAATTATCAACATGTGCAAATACATTAAAAGCAGTGATTAGTTTAGCACCACCATATTTATTTAAAATTTTTGATGCAGATTCATAATTCCAAAAATAATTTAAGGTTTCAATACCGTTGGAGTTTGCAATTTGTGCTAAATTATGTGCAGGTTCAATCCCTAAAGTTTTAACTTTTAACTTTTTAAATTCTTGTAACAGACATCCATCATTACTAGCAATATCTACAACTAAATCATTAGATAATAAATTTAATGAATCATTTAAATTTAAGGCAAAAGAGTTGCAATGATTTTTGAATGTATTTGATACCGATGACATATACAAATAATTTGAAAATAAAATTTTAGGATCGACGACAACATTAAGTTGTGAAAGAGAACAGTCGGTACAATAACATACAACTAATGGGAATTTTAGCTCTTTTTTATCAATATTTTCTAATTTTATGAGTCCATTTGCAAGAGGGGTTATTCCTAGATCTAAATAAGGTACCAAATTTGTTCCTTTACAAGATCTACAAAATGAAAGTGTTCGATAGATATGAGCTGGATATTTCAACATTAATATTATTTTAAATTTATTCAGTTTATTAAACTTCGTTATAATTTAAATTAAATTAAATTTTTTATTTATCATTATTTAAAAACGATGTAAATTTTGAATTATCAAATGAAGTATCAAAAACTGTTTCATCTCCAAATTCATTTCTAGTTGCTTTTTTAACATCTGAATTAAGTTTATTTGCATACTCAAACATATTTTTTCTTTTTGTTCCAATGTTAATTATTCCATTAAGATTACTTTTTGTAGCTTTAAGAATTAATGGAGCTATTACGTTTACAGTATCTTTTGATGTCCACATATCAACAAATGCCTCATCATATGGAAAAATTAGAGAACCAATACTAGTTCTAATAATTAGATGATTTGTATGTTGAGTTACTGCACATTCACCACCAAGTTTAGACCAAGCATATTTGTTCACAGGTAAAATTTCATCATTTTCTTTATACAGTCCTTTTTTTCCAGAATATACATAATCTGTAGAAATGTAAATCAATCTAAGATTTTCTTTAATGCAAGCTAAAGTAACATTGGAGGTTCCAATAATATTATCATTAATTGTTCTCTCAGGATCATTTTCTAATTTTCTATTATCTGTAAATGCTGCAAGATGTAAAAAAATATCAGGTTTATTTTTTTTTATTTGTTCTATGATTTGATTATAATTTGAAACATCCATATCTTTTCTTGATAAAGATATGATCGAAGGTTCAATTTTCTTAAGTTCTTTACCTAATAATCCATTAGCACCAGACATCAAAATTTTCATAATTTTAAAAAACTATCTTAATATTTTAATTTAATACTCAAAATCATTTTCAATATTCTTGAATCTAGGAAGGGATTGATCTTTATCAGATACAAGCGGATTACTAATTGGCCATGGGATATCTAGATCAAGATCGTTCCAAATAATCCCCTTTTCAGATTCAGATGAATATTCGGAACTCATTTTATACAATATATTTGCATAATTACTTAATACACAAAATCCATGAGCAAACCCTTCTGGAACATATAAGATATCATGATCTTTTTCATTAAGAATTTTAGTTACATATTTTCCATACGTAGGGGAATTTTTTCGTATATCAACTAAAACATCAAAGATTTCTCCACTTAATACAGTGATTAATTTTGCTTGTTTATATTGACTATTTTGAAAATGTAAGCCTCGAATCACATCTTTTTTAGAATGTGAAATACTATCTTGAATAAATTTGGTTTTAATATTAAAATTTTCAAATATAGACGAACGAAAAAGTTCCATAAAATATCCACGTGTGTCAGTATATGATTTTGTTTTTATTAAAATTACATCAGGAATTATTAAAGGATTAAATGAAAAAGACATAGATTATTTAGTATCTTATTTGATAAATATCTTTAATATATAAAATAAT
>Ga0209501_10003049_pt1 | contig 17108 bp, 26 predicted proteins | sample ArcticOcean_MG_C_4_FD_187434 | JGI IMG/M metagenome (GOLD analysis project Ga0209501, IMG submission 187434) | Marine microbial communities from western Arctic Ocean - ArcticOcean_MG_CB4_134 (SPAdes) (version 2) | ecosystem: Environmental > Aquatic > Marine > Oceanic | place: Arctic Ocean...
GTGTAGATCTCTGTTTTATATTTAAAATAAGTGCAGGAGGCCCGTTGCCATACATTATATAATTAATATAATTATCTACAGGGCTATCCACTACTATTGTAGTTTTTAAATTATATATTTTGACGTCTGGGGGATGATCGCAGCTTTTTATGTGTAAAAATCTCCTACCTAATTTAATATTTGTTTAGTATGTCAGTGTGAGACCTAAATTATGTCACCAGTGACATGATTGTAGCTGCACGTAGACAAAATATTATATTTAAGTTCTTTAGGAACTACCTCTGGAGAACTTAATCTTTAGAAAAACCCCCAGAGGCACGTTAACTATTAAGTTTATATTTATTTAAATGGTCATCTGGCGCACAGAGCTTACGTGGAGCTGTAGAAAGAAAATAAAAATATAACTGTGTATTCCCCGGAGCCTCCGGATTAGATCCAGAATGGATCCAGGAGGATCGAGAGTAGTTCGGATGAAAAGCCGCGAGAAAATACTCTAAAAAGGCATTTTACTCTAGGGAAGATCGGAGCTGTGGAAAAAAATTTATGTGACGCGCCCGCTAACGGACCGGACTGGCGCTGGCTCGGGCCAGGGCGGATAAATCTTTTGTAATATCTACGATCCTCCAGGGAAGTGAAATGGCTTTCAAGAAGTATTTTCAGGTCAAAGTGTCTCTACGCAGTTCGTTTTAACTAAAAAAAATATTTCGACTCTAATAATTTAACTTGTGGTGAAAAGATACAATCCTTTTCAAAATTATTATCTCTCGAAATATTTTGGGTATCCTTGTTTTAGTTAAAAAAGAAGTGCGGGCTCACACTTTGAGCTAGCGGAGGTGACAATTCATGCTGCTAACCAAACTTTACTGGACATCTAGCAGGTGGTTTTAAAATACTGGAAGGAACGCAGGTGGAACTATCTTTTAGTTCCTTGATCATGAGTCTAGTATCATTTAAATTACTTAATAATCTTTGACAATTCCATCTAGAGCTGGAATGTGGTGATTCAGGAGTGTAACGGTATGAATCAGCGGAGAAAATTATTTTTGTAATTTAGATGATCAGGAACTAATGATCTAGCACCTCAAAGATAGTGACCGGGGCGTTGCGCCCTGTATTTTAAAACGAGCTGCGACTCGTCCAGGAATGTTGACGGTTAGGAGCAAAAGTCACCGCATTTTCATCCATTCTACTCGATAGGGGAATACACAATCAAGACAAAAGAATGGTCCTATTCATTCTTATTTCTTGTATACTTTGAATATCCACCAGATCCACTTACACAAAAAATATTGGCTGCGCAGATAAATCGACGCACTAGTGTCCTCTTTCGCCGCTATCGGGTCTTCATTCGACGCTCAGCGTCTGTTTTGCAAAAATCGCCTAAAATAATACCACAATTTATCTTTGATTCTAACCTGGAAACGAAGTTTTAGAGGACTTTATACCACAATTCAGCAACGGCGGGTCTTTGATCCATTTTAGGTCTTGAATACAGAATTAAATCGCCGCCAACGGCGAATGGAGACCCTCAAGCGGCGAATTGGGGGCTTGAATACACATAAATCGCCGCTATCGGGTCTTCGTTTTGAGTCGTAAATAAATCCTCGAGCTATTTTGAGGATCATTAAAAGCCAAAAAGTAGGACGCTTAATGCATATGCAGAGAATACAATTATAACAAATCCACCTAATTTAGCCCCCCATTTACTAAAAATCATTTCTATGACTTCTTCTTCACTAATAGGTCTAAATCCGGGGCCTTGATGACGATCGTAATCATTCTTTGGGTCCTTCATGTGGTAATATACGAATTTCAGCTATTTAACAGTATCTTGTAAAGCTATCCATAGTTTTAAGTAGGGTAAATATGAGAGTGGTTCATGTATAAAGCTACCGAAACCTTTATATACATGATAAGACACATAATGCATTATGGCGAAGAAGTCGGGACTGACAACAAAGATGGTGATGTTAAATGATTGGACTACTGCTATGGTTACAAGGGATGCTTGGAGGCGCGAAGGTATGCTTACAACGGTTAGTAGTCGCGGACCTGCTGTCTACGGTGGACAACCACGTTTCCGTGTTAGAGGTCGTCACACTCGTCTTTTGGATGGCTCTAACCCTTATCGTGTGCGTTCAATTGGACCACTCAAGGCAACTGAGGTCGAAAAGGAAGGATCTGACCTTAAGGATGAGAAACTTCTTAAAACATACACATATCACAGCGATCGCTGGCTGGTTCCGGATTCAAACCCACCTGAATTTATCAGGTTGGGCGCGGAAAAGGTGGCGCCAGAAATTGAGATGTATACTCAACGGATGATTGCAGAAGCATTAGACGCTCAGCGGGCGGCTGTTGAGTCCCGAGAGAAGAAGGAGGGAGTGTGAATGTCTAAGCTAACTTGTCCCGTTTGTGGGTATGGAATGGCTATGCGTGTGACTAATTGTGCTCACTGCAGAAAGATAGCTAAGAAACTCGCTGAGATCGCCCGTAGGGATATGGAGAGTGCATAATATGGCTATCCAAAACTCTTGGAACAACGGATTGACTGGATCCAAATACATTCGAGTTAATCATTCAACCACTAAGAAGAATAAACATATCTACCGTGTGCGATCCTCACCAGGAACGACTACATACGATTTAAGCCATTATACGCCTTCACAACGAATGAAGTTCGTGCAAAGAGCTGTGGATGGTTATGCTGAGAAAGTAGATTTTCCAGGTCCTCTGTGGAATGAAGTTCCGAAGGAAATAGCATTAGAGATAAATGAGGAGGAGTGAATATGAGTATAATAGATGATATGGATCCAGATAATATGAATGAAGTAGTGGCTGCCGTTAAGGAACTCAGGGATGATTTCGATCGTCTGATGGATGCTGTGCAAGAGTTTTCTGCATTTAATCAAACCTTATTGGAATCTGATGCATTGGATAGATTGAAGAAGGTGTTCGAGGAAAATCAAGCTAAGTGGGGTGGTTAGTCTGCCTAATCATTGTTACAATAATCTCATCATTACTGGTGCAGCCTCTGAATTGGCGACATTCTGTAATTATGGATTGCAGAGGGAGGATGGATCCATAACTTCCTGTCCTGATCTACACTATCTATACCCCGTTCCAGGATCCGTGCAGAAGGCCGACAAGCCGGAGATTCTGTCAAAATCAGAATATAATTGGAGAACGGAGAATTGGGGCACTAAGTGGGAAACATATTCAGATGTTGGACTAGATATGATTAGATCTGAAGTTTCTAATCGTTTAATGGCAGTTCAGTGTGGATTCGAAACTGCATGGGCACCCCCCGTAGGGGCTATTCGAGTAGGCTCTGCTAAATTCCCTAATTTGAATTTTACTCTTGAATATGCAGAACCTGGTTTGATGTTTAAGGGAGTTGCCTTATATAAGAATGGAAAAGAATACTTTGATTATACTGAAATGAATCTCAGTGATGAAGAACTGGAGACCGAAGGTTTCCCTTATACTCGTATGGAGGATGATTTTCAGATAGCACATATTACTTCGCTAAAAGAGAATATTAATCCTTCAACACTTATTAGTTGGGATGTTAAAGGAGATATGATATGAAGAATATAGTTTATCATTTGGGCAATACTCGCCCAACACTTTCTGATGAGGATCATGAATTGTTGATGAAAAATATGAATGGGTTTACGACTTACCTACCCACAGGAGCAGGGCTGTCAAGATTTAGAATATCTGAAGTCATTGCAGTTAGTATTATTAATAGAGAGGAGCACTCAGATCCTTATAAAGTGGATGTGCATCTATCCACCGGAACAATCTTTACTGTGAGATTTTATGATCCGTCTGATGCGATACAGTGGACTGAATGGCTAGTATCAGAAACAATGATTGAAATCCAAAGAAGTATTAAGTAGGTAATTGAACTCTATCTTAATCATGGATACGTTTCAACCAGCTATTGAGGAATATAATTCATTAGATGATGCTGATAAGGAAGCATTATCCTCATCTCCGGCATTGCTTGATGCGTGGGTAAACGAGGTATCTGACAAGCTTGAAGCAGCTCCAGAAGTCATAAAGAAGTCTCTCAAATTATTTATTGCAGGTGCAGAGCAAGCTGTAGAAAAAGTAGTCGCTATGACTGAAATGGATAAATTAGAATCTAAAGGATCCGTAGCTGAAGAAGTAAAAGAAGTTATTAGATATAGAAAAGTTAATGAGATCAATAGCTGGGCAAAGACTGAGCAAAATTTAATTAAAAAAGATATGGCTGTAGCCTATCTTCGCAAAAGAAGGATAGAATCTGAGAGTTTAACTTATGAAGAAGTGGCGAAATGGACTCCAACTAACGCTCAAATAGAATCTGTGTTTACACTTATTACACTTCCAGACTTATTACAGACGGCTAAACCATTGGCAAGAAATCCAACATCTTCTAGGAGAGAAAATATTAGACAGGGGATCCTAATTACTCAAATTATTAATACCTTAGATGACTTCGAAGAAGACGGAGCTACGAAAACAAAAATATTAAAATATATTTCAAAGGATACTGGACGCTGGAGAAAATCATTTGATCCAGTAATGGTATGGATGGTTTCTAATTCTAAAGTATACGTAGCTAAAGACGGTAGAAATATAAAATATTATTTGCCTAAATATCATAAGCTAGTTAAAGAATCATTGCTTCATCGAAAAATATTTGAATTTTTGAGATTATCTCCAAGCTCACGAACAAGCATTGTAAATTATTTAACTTATAACAATACTAAAGGTCATAAGAAAGTTTTGGATGCATTAAAGCTTTTACAAAAAGAAGGATTAATTTATTCTGAAGGCACCAAATGGAGAGTAGTCAAGTAGGTCTTGAATACACCGAAGACTATAAATAAGTGAAACTAGACTGTGATATTATGACTGAGATTGTAGCCATCAAATATGCCGAACCCGAACCTTCAGGATTATCTGAAATAGAAAACATAAGGGAATTCTTCAAGCTCAACAAATATATATGGGATGAGGATAGTGGAATTCTATCTAATGGATCCGAATCTTGTGTATTTTCATATCTAGGCCCTTTCTCATTATTCAAGGAAAATGATTCTGGAGATGTCTTCCCAGATGTAGTTTTTAATTACATTATCTCTCTATCAGACAAGGAGCGCACTATTGTGTCTATGATAGAAGAAGATGAGTCCGGTTGGACAATGGGTGATACATTGGCTGATTTTTATCTAAAGGACTTCGAAGCTAATCTAAGGAAAGAAGTTAATACTAAGGAATGATTATTATGGGAAAAATAAAGCAATTATGGCGTTGCCCTGTGTGTGATTTTGACACAAACTATCGTGGATCTTGTAAAGATTGCTCTGATAAAGAAACACATATGTGGGTGCATCGGGAGCGTATTAACGCTGATGGTTCACCCTATGAAAAGAAACTTCTTTCTCATAAAGGCTCAATTGATCCAGATCAAATGCGAGCCGCTTTCAAGGCAAGTCGTTCTCGACAAAAGAAGACCCGAAAGCAGATAGCGGCACAAAAGAAACTACAAGAGGCTGAATTAGAGGCATTAAAGGCTGCTCAAGCCCAACAGAAGGCCGCAGAGGGGTCAGACCACGTTCATGGCCCTGATTGCGATCATGGCAGCCCTGATGAGATAGTATTTGGTGTATCTGAGGAGGATTGAAAATGGTTAGATGTCACGGCACAGTTGGCAACGGATTCGGTTCTAATCTATTGACTATATATGAGCTAGCGGCTGCTATCGAAGATGCACAAAAATTTCTCAAAGAAGTAGATGGATCCCAAGAAAACTATAATTCAATAGTTAAGGGTATTGAGGAAGAAATAGCAGTCACAAGTTCTCGTTTGAATATAATTAGTAATATAACAGATATGACGGAAGAGGATCTAGAGCAAGTAGAAGCAATTAATAATATCAAGGATTATTTAGCTTATAGATTGGAATGGATGCTATTTCATGGAGAACAAATGAAGGTAGGAACGATCCCTCATCCAAATAAAAAGGGTTTCTGGGTGTGATGATATGGTTATGAAAAGAAATAATAAAGTAGGATTGACTGTATTTGGTGTTGGAGCTGTGATCCTGATGCTGGCTGTATTAATGGTAGGTTTGGGGATAATGGGTGCAGTAAATGCTATGGGAAATCCATCAGAAGATTCCGTTTTCGAAGGAAATTATGGAAATTTAGAAGTTACTGAACTGCAATTTTTTGATGTTTGGATCGAAGGTGGCTATGAAGTATGTAATAGTGGAGTAGAGGATATCTCAGTTTCATTGAATGATTGGGAGTATTTTAATGAGGATTGCAATCTGGGATGGAGTGAAAGTGGTTATTTCCATGTAGGAGACATAATTACAGATACTATGGGAACATATTCTATTTCATCACCTGGAGTGGAGATCATAATCACAGAGAATAATATGGACGCTTTAGCTGATGGAGGGTTGACTATGATATCCTCTGCTCCCGTATGTTGTTTATCTTTTATAATTATGCTCATTGGAGCGTTATTTGCATTTTTTAAGCCACTAGAAGAAAACCAAGGATCCACTCAATTAATAATTAATACGGATTATCATATTGTGAATGATGATGGATCTACAGCAACAATGATTGATTCCGCAGTTAGTCCACAAACAAAGAAAGCAGAACCAATATTAGATACTGTTCCCTCAGCAGTGTTTGATTATAAAAAGAAGTGATGATTATGGCAGAGAAATATCTATTTCAAAGAATATCTGTCACCGATTCTTCATTAGAGGATTTAATATTTGCACCAGTTCCCCAGCAACCAAGTCTTGAAGAACTACAAGATATAGTCGGTGGCTATGTAGAAATGATGCCTTCCTTTTATTTACCTACAAATATTAGATCGGCTATGATTAATGAAGAAGGTCAATTACGAGGTTTACTGGTTAATAGAATAGCTTCTGAGTTATTTGGTATTATTATTCTAGGCGACGTGATAGTAGAAATAAGTGAAGCTCTCCATTGGGGGTTTAATTAATTATGTTTACCTGTCCGTTCTGTATGTGGCCTAGTATTGCTGTATCCCGCGATCCTGCAATGGATTTAATAGGAAATGAATTCCATCATGGACAATGTAAGCAGTGTAACTGCGAGGTATTATTTATTCGTAAGGCCGAAACAGGAATTACAGCTCCTAAGCCAGCGTAAAGATTACGCTAAGAAATAGTTACGCTTAGTCCATTTATGCTCAAAACAGCCAGATTTACGCTAGTTTATGCTTCAGTCCATTACGCTGATTGATTCTTTTACGCCTCTTATGCTCACAAGAGAGCGTAAGTATTATATATGAAGAAGTAGTAGCGTAACTCATGATCCCTGCTGTGCTACAAAAGAGCATAACTTATGCTGAAGAAGAAGCCGCAGGTGTATCTCCCTACTTAGTGCTTGATATAGAAACAGCTAATCTAGCATTAGATGGTATTAAGTTTGGCGATCCGAGAGGGTGGAAGATCAGTGTTATTTGTTTAACAACCAGTCCGGGTTTCGAATTCTTTGGACAAAATGAATTTATTTTCATTCATACTGATTACTGGGGAGTTCTTCCAAAAGAAATAATAAATGACCCTAGAACAGTATCCACACAAGAATTTGATGTATTTATGGATTTAGTATACGAGCTTAAGATCCCGATCATAACCCACAATGGAGATAATTTTGATTGGCCTATCATAGAGAATAGTCCATACAATGGAGGAACAGGTTATTTCATTGATCATTTCAATAGAGATAATTTGTTATTCGATACTGCAGCCTCACTTAAGCAACTAACTGGAGGACACCGTTTTCACCTACAAGACCTATTACACGCCACATTAGGATCTGATATATCAAAGACAATGGATGCCGCAAATGCGCCCATTGCTTGGAAAGAAGGCAAATTTACAGAAGTAATAGATTATTGTTTAGCGGATTGCCATCTAACTGGAAAGATGTTTTCTGCAGCTAGCGCAGACGGATCCATATTATGTGCTCCATCAAAATCAAGTAAAATACAAAAGATTAATACAGCTTCTTGGAAGTTATGGTTAAATTCACAGAATGTGTTAAATAGGTAGTCGGTTATCTTATAATTGTATCTATGGAGATCTAGCAATGGCAACGAACGATGTATCTGAGTCTGATATAATGTGGGGTTTCGGTGTGCAGAAGGCTGGATCGGATTCTGAAGGAGATAATAATTCTATCTCTGAGGATCAGGACGGAAATAAAATAATTAATTTGAAGGATTCTGATGAGGAATCAATAATTAGGTCGAATGGATCCCCCGATGATATAACAATAACATTCACTGCTGCACAGAAATTACGATGGAATGAGCGTATTAAGAAGATTACGTTCGAATCTAATAGCGTAGAAGATTATGTAGATGGATCTTTTATGGGAACTATTTCGGAGCCTGTAGGGGATATTATTCAAAAGCATATAGTAACCGATGCAATTATGTCGGTGGATGATTATTCTGCAGTGATAGAAAAGTGCCAAATGGAGCTAATTCAATACATTTCTGAGAATACCAAGGGCGTCCACGTATTATTTATTATTAATTTTACAGCTCACTTTTTGCAGACTATTTTATCGACAGTATATAATATAGGAGATGTGGCAGCTGATCTAGTTCCTAAGTCACATATTAAGTTTTCAGGAAATGATTCGAATTCATTTTATGCTTAAACTAATCTAATTTATGCTAAGGAGTAATTAAAATGGCCGAAGTTCCACGCAGAAGTAAGAAATCTTTCAAAAAAGAGAACGGACAGCGTAAAGCAGCGTTTAGTTATGCTGAAGAAGAAATACATTTTGATTCAGAACTATTAAAGCTTCAAGGTTTGCGCAAATGTTCTTATTCTGACTGCGAATCTCCGACCCCACTTTATGACCCAGACTGTGCCGTGTGCGATAGGGTCTTGAAGCCATTATGACCGTAACCTTTATATACTTGATATATACTCCCTTTATATATGAAGACTGATGATACCACAGGAAAGACGACCGCAAATCCATTAACTACACCTACAACTAGCGGAGTTCCCGCTACTCCAAATGTAGTAAATCTCGTTGCATCGACAAGATTGGCTACTACTCTTGATGTTGTCCAATTGGCTATTGATTTAGGAGTTCACTACGAACCCGAGCAATTTCCTGGAATGGTATTTAGAGTTACCAAACCAAAGGTATGTGTATTGGTTTTCCGATCCGGCAAAGTAGTAGCCACTGGTGCAAGATCCTATGCAGATGCTAGGGCTGCCTTCCAAAGACTACACGATGAGCTAGTGAAGCACAATTATAATCCATGGCCATTTCCAGATGACGCTGAGATTCTGATGCAGAATCTTGTTGTCACCTATGATGCTGGAGTGCCACTACAACTTCCCGCGCTTTCAATGACACTACCCCTAGATCGAACTGAGTATGAGCCAGAGCAATTCCCAGGTCTAATCTACAGAATTAGTAATCCAACCGCTGTTTGTCTAATCTTTAGCAGTGGAAAGTGTGTTATCACAGGAACAAAGTCATTAGCCGATGCTCAAACAGCAACAGAGCAAGTCCATGACGAAATCATGGCTGCGGTTGAAGTGATTAACCAAGGTATGAGTATATAGGCGGTGTCTTATACTATGACGGAAGATAGGAGAGTCGTAGTATGCAAAGCATACAGATGCCGAGGATGTTGGGATATCTTCGCGGATCGTGATGCTGCAGAAGATTGCAATTGTGGTCTGTGGACAGGCTGTTCAGAATTAGAAAAGAAGCTATCGAAAGATATATCTAATTTGGAGGGGTTTCCCTGAGTGACGATATATCTAGGATGGATGATGAGGGCGGCGGCCAAGCTCCTAAATTGAAAGACGATTATAATTCAATCGGTCGTGCTAAGTCAGGATCTACAAATGTTTGGATTACGCCTGACTATATACTGAAGTGGGTTCAGAAGGAATTTGGTCCTATAGGTTTAGATGCGGCAGCCGATGTAGATAATTCCGTGGCTTTGCATTTTATAGATGAACAGATGGATGCGTTGGTTACACCATGGAATTCTTCTGAGATCGTATGGTGCAATCCCCCATATGGAAGAGAAGCAAAGAAATTCGTAGAAAGAGCTATAGATCAAGTAGCCAAGAAAAATTGTCCAAAGGTGGTAATGCTTTTAGCCGTGCGAACAGATACGAAGATGTTTCAAGAGTTAATATTTCCAAAAGCCAGCAGGATCCATTTTATCAAAGGAAGAGTTAAATTTCAGAGAGCGGGAAAAACACGACCCGAGGAAAGACCCAATTTTGCATCAGCAATCGTTGTATTCGCGGATCCACTTCCAGATTCTATAGGGTTGAAATCGGCAAAATTGGCTCCATATGTTACTTACGGGCCGGTGAATTAATGCTTCTAATAGATGGAATACTATTGATTTTTTTGGGGTTCTGCTTGGTCTTAATGACGTATATGGTTATGCTAATGAAACGCCTAATTGATGATTATGATATTGATCGTAAAAAGATGAATACTCCTACATGGGGATTAGTTCCTCCTACATTGGCAGCCAACAAAAAAGGTAAAAAATTACCCCCACCTCCACCCCCTAGGCCAGCGACTTTGGATGAAGAAGTTACATGGGAGTAAACTTAAGTAGGTGAACACCACATATCCCTAGCATGGGTGATGATAAGCGATTAGCTAGAACTGTGGATGCAGGGATCGGTTACGGTCCACGCAGAGTAGATGGGGATCTAGCCAATTTAGAAGATAGCTGGAAAGCTAAGGCTTGGGATTATCCCGATCAAATTAATGTGGGTGCCCGTGTAGGTCAAACTCGCCAAAAGGGAAAGTTCGATGACTTAGTAGGATTATTTCACGATCGTTTTCAAAAGTTGTCTAAAATTATTAAAAATCAAACTGGTCAACACCCTACGGGAACTATTAAAGAAATTAAAAATAGATGGACAGATTATACAAGAGCCCCAGCTTGTATCCTCGGAATCGTAATGGAAGTCCGCAGAACAAAAACAGGCGGAAGATTACTAGAACTCGAGGATATTTCTGATACAATGAAAGTATTTATTCGTGCAGACGATCCAGCTGCGGATTCTATCTTGCAAGATGATGTAATCGCCGTGCAAGGAACATTTTCTAAAGAAAATGGAGAAATGTTCTGGGTAAATTCAGTTCACTATCCTGATATTCTTCCTTCGATGAATAAAGGCGGTAGCGAGTTCGATCCTGTATCGATTGCTTTTGTTTCAGACTTGCACTACGGATCCAAATATTTCAAGCAAAAGGAGTGGGATAAAATGATAACATATCTAAACAGCTCAGCGGAGACTGCACAAAATATAAAATATTTAGTTCTAGCTGGGGACTGCGTGGATGGAATAGGAATTTATCCAGGCCACGAGAAAAATTTGGCAATAACGGATGTTTACAAACAATATTCAGATTTCGCAACTATGTTAGATAAATTACCAGATCACATTACGCCTATTATGAGTCCAGGAAACCACGATGCAGTTCGCCCTGCAGAACCTCAACCCATGTTAGAAGCGGACATTCAACAAGATTATTCTAATACTATTCATACTGGTAATCCAGGTAGAGTTAATTTATCTGGAATAGATTTATTAACTTATCATGGAAAGAGTCTTGACGATATGATCCCTATGATGAGTCATGTAACTTATGATAAGCCAATTGAGGGAATGAAAGAAATGTTGAGAAAGAGGCATTTAGCTCCAGCATGGGGGCTTAGAAATGCATTATCTCCTGAAGAAGAAGATCAAATGGTTATCGTAGATAAACCGGACATATTTGTAACAGGACACACCCATTCTCATGGTGTCGAATGGTGGAGAGGAATACCATTAATAGTTTCATCCACATTCCAAGGATTGACTGGTTTCATGCAAATGATGGGCAGTAAACCGAAAATAGGATATCTCACAGTATATAATATACAGAATCGGCAAACTAGAATTATTAGTTTCAGTGATATAGTATAAGATAACACACTTGTATTAAATAGGTAATAGGTTCTAGTGATGATTAGATGGAGCCTATTGTAGTATTATCATTATTCGATGGGATATCGTGCGGACAATTAGCTTTACAGCGAGCAGGTATACCAGTAAGCGTATATTATGCTTCAGAGATAGATAAGAGAGCCATGGCTATAACTACTAAAAATTTTCCCAACACAGTGCAATTGGGAGATGTTCAAAATTGGAAGTCTTGGGATTTTTCTGAACACGGCCCCCCAGATTTAATAATTGGTGGATCGCCCTGCCAAGGTTTTTCTCATTCTGGAAAGGGACTTAATTTCCAGGATCCTAGATCTAAATTATTTTTCGATTTCGTAGATATCATTAATAACTTTAATCCTAAATACTTTCTACTAGAAAATGTAGGAATGAAGGCAACTTGGGAAGATATTATTACTAAACACATGGGGGTAGAACCAATTAAAATAGATAGTGCCCTCGTCTCTGCATCACATAGAAGAAGAAATTATTGGACAAATATACCAGGAGTTAGTGCTCCTAAAGACAAAAATATTAATATTTCTTCGATCTTCGCTCCTGGAGATGAAGTGTCTACTAAAGGAATTTCATGGAACAGTGGAAGTATAGTAGGTCGCAAGTTAAATGCTCAAGGAAAAAGGGAAGATTATAATAAAAATATTAAATACACTCAGTGTTTTCAAGTAAGAAAGGATCAAGATAAATTTAATTGTCTGACAACAGTTCAAAAAGATACAGTATTAGTAGCTTTAGATCCAGGTCGACATCCTGGAGCTTTTACAAAATACACTAAAGATGTGGATTGGAGATATCTAACCGCCGAAGAAGTTGAACAATTAATGACATTGCCTCGTGGTTACACAGCTATTAAAATAAATAATAATTTAATTGCCGAATCTAGTAGACATAAAATGTGCGGCAATGCCTGGACAGTAGATGTTATTTCACACATATTCGATAATATCGTTGCGCTCCCCTAGCGTTATTATTGACACAAAGAGGAGGTTACGGTCCGTGCCAGAAAATAAAAATAAATATAAAGTCGCTCCACTTGAAGATAGAGAAGAAAATAAAGTATATTTACATCCAACTCAGACTCACCTTCCCGTTACTTGGCATCCAGCCGGTGGATCCGAAGGATATGCAAGAAGTCAATTTAGATGTGTAGCTCACAAGCGAAATATAAATTCTTGTAAAGATTGTGGAGTATCAAATTTATTTTGTTCTCATGGAGCTCAAGGATACAGATGTGTTAAATGTAAAACTGAAGGAGTAGGTGATCCTCATAGATTATGTTCTCATGGATTTAGAAAAGAACGGTGCGGACTAGGTTGTGATCCAAATGGCGCAAAAGAATTATGTAAACATAATGTTCGTTATTCAAATTGTATAAAATGTGCACCCGAAGCTGTATTAGTATCTCGTGTTCGAACACGAATTTGGTATGCGATTAAGGATCACAAGAAAGAATATAGAACTCTAACATTACTTGATTGCACTCCAGCAGAGCTTAAGCAACATTTAGAATCTCAATTTGAGCCCAATATGACCTGGGATAATTATGGTGTTCATGGTTGGCACGTAGATCATAGAAAACCTTGTGATGCTTTCGATTTATCAATTCCCGACGAACAAATCCAATGTTTTCATTATAGCAATTTACAACCTATGTGGGGATCTGAGAACTGTAGTAAAAATAATAAATTTGACCCCGCAACTTTCACCCACAACTGGAACGGCAACCAATGGGTCTTGAATACACAGTCGACGGATATTGCTGATGAATTCAGGGAGTTCCTCAAAAAGACTCGTGAAGATGAAATCAAAAAGAATCGGAATGAGAAAGAAGACATCATCACTAAGCAATTAAAAGACTTATTAGGTGAGGAAGAATAACCGAAGGGTATAAATACTATAAGCCCCCTTTTATGTTCATGGGCGGAGAATTCTCACATGATGATATTACTACCTTGAACGAGGAATATGAGGATCAGTATGGGAATGTATGGATAAAAATCCGCTCTAAAATCTTCCCAGATACTATAAATCGTATCATGTTGACTCCATGGACATACAAATAGTTATATAGATGGTGATATTTATCTATGCTCATGGATAAGACCCGCACGGCATTGGTATATATGATGCTTCTTGCGTCCAGCTTAGCTGGATGTTTAGATGGAACATTTTTAGATGACGACGAATGTTGTGAACAAGGACAGCTACCGATCCGGATTTATAATGAAACCTGGGATGATAGCCATCAATTTAATTCGGTATTAGGATCTGGACATGGCTCTAATTATGACTACAATGCAAGCGTAAATGTTACGATTGAACTATATTGGAATATTACATATAGATTTGAAGAACCTCTGGTTGGTTCCCAAGGTTATGTAAATGTTAGTTTTGAACAGAATGGAGTTGCATTGGCTTCCGAAGAATATACTGGAGAGGGTTGGGAGGAAGCATTCAATTTTACTCTGACTTTAGATCAAAACTCTAGCGGCGATCAAGATGGATTTTCACTAGTAATTCAAGCTATGGGATCCGATCATGGACTTAATGGTGGCGGTCAAGATTACTACACAATTCAAACAGAAATTTACTATCATTGAGGAATTACAGGGCGTGAATATTTATGGTAACACTATGTGGTCTTTGCAGTCACCCGCTACCTGAATTATGTCGCACTTCAGATAAGACGGGTCAGACGTATCCTGGGTATTGTAATCAATATTGCTTCACGGCTTTTCATATGGGAATAAGAGAAAAGGTTCCTCTTAGAAATTATAGTGATCATGCTCGACTCAATGGACACATGGTCTGGCCCTACATAAATATCCCTTGTGGGTGGTGCTCCGCTAACAAAATAGAAATCAAACACAATCATTTTGGTCGCTCGAACAGAGTCTTTTGTAGCAGAAGTTGTTATAAAGAAATGTGCACCAAGGGTGGTAGAAGGGCATTCGCAAGATTTCTTATTCTTAGGAATCTGGCCTTAAATCCAACTAAACTATTTACAGCACTTCAAATTAGTGAGTTCTTAGAACCATATGGATCCATTGGAGGATCTTTGAATGGTCGTTCCGTTGGATCTCTGCTAAGAGTTTATGTTGCGAGAGGAACTGTTAAGGCTATCGGAGGATCTACGACAATGAAGGAATATCAAATAGCATCTAGTGTCGTCAATTCTCCAACCCCACTAGGCAAATACGTTTAGGGTCTTGGAGACATTAAGCAGGGATTCCCGAGTGGCCAAAGGGGCCGGACTTAAGCTCCGGTGTATAGAACTTCGTAGGTTCGAATCCTACTCCCTGCACCAATAAATTACGCTGGTTTACGAGATAATCGGTGATAACAAGGCAAAGATATAAATAGAAGAAAATTCTATTACAAATTGCATCGAAGCAAAGGGCACAACACGAGAGTTCGAAGCGGCGCAGTTAATGAGTATTTTCCTTCAAATTTCATTCATCCACTCATTCTGTCTTTCAACCCGCTCTCACTTTTTTACTACTTTTGAAGCATAGCTTTCAAATAGTCGTTTATCTTATATTTGATCATGCCGAAGAAGCCGATCGAACACACTACCGTCATTGGTTTCGCGTTCATTGTATTCGGCGGAGCTTTATCTATCTATCATTTACGTCACCTCATGAAGTCCTCAACAGATAGAACCGAGTTGAGAATAGGTGCAGCTATCTTTGGTGGATTATTAATTTCTATGGGCTCTAATCTGTGTGCAGATGCGATCCATGATAAAGTTACTGGGTTTAATATCTAAGTATCGCTTATAGCCGGAAGCCTTATATACCTGGTATTCCGTGGTATGTTTGTAAGAGAAGTGGTGCGCCTCTTGACTCTACCCCACTTGCACCGAACCCAGGATTAAAAATTCCCAATGAAGTGATAAATCGTGTCTGATTCAATCGTTATCACACTCTCAAATGATGAAATTCAGTGGTGTTGGGATCATGCTCGAGCCATAGTAAGAGAAATACGATGGACACGGATCCAAAGGATCAGGAACGTATTCTCATAATAAAGTCGGCTCGAATGTTGTAGGAGTTAAAGGAGAACTAGCAACCGCTCTCTGGATGGAACAAGAACTTAATAAGGATGTAAATTATTCACCTCCAGTAATCTTGCGCCATTATGAAAATATAATTCCTTTTAATGGGTTACCTGGAGATGTTCAAATCGAATATACGGGAGGAACATTATCTTCACCAATAGAAATAAAAGGACTTCGAAGAAATCAATGGAATAAATGGAAAAGAATGATCCCTCCAAGACAACTCAAAAAATATTGCAAGGCTAATGCCGTAGTTGTATGGATAGTAGCTGATACGCAGGGAGTAGATCAAGAAAAAGTAATTCTCAAAGGATGGAATTTCGCTAGTGAAGTAGACGAATTTGGAATCGAGTATCGGACAATTTGTGATAATATATGGTTGCAAGAGGATGAGAAAATGCGTTCTATGGATTCACTTTTAGCATCCATCTAAACAATAATATAATATAGTCGGGTAACCTAGTTATTCAGTAGCTAGGTGAGTGCACTTGAGTAAAAAGAAAACTAATGCACTTTGGGCTACGCTAATACCCATATTCAGCGCCCAACAAAAATCTATGCCAGTGATAGCAAATATGAGTGGGGATCTTGACGAGAGATATCGATTACTTATTTATATGACAGCTGATAAAGAGATAGATTTTTCAGTTTCAGTATTAGCAGCTATGAACGCACAAGCCCCAGTAGAGAGTAATGACGGTGATGACGTATTAATGAATTCTCCCTGGAACGGCCCTGAGATTTTCACAGATTATATACTTGGAAATGTTCCGGTTTCCTCTATAAAACCTGAGCACATGAGCTCCGAGGAAATGCAAAATGAGTTCTTAGTAAGTTCAAATCTTTATATGAAGAATCTCCATAATATTATTCCTAATCCCGATTTTGAGCTGGCAACAGAAATGAAGGACTACTACGGGCAATTATTCACGATCGCGGACATAGATGCTTTCATAGAAATAACAGGAGAGAAAT
>Ga0209501_10003051_pt1 | contig 17107 bp, 20 predicted proteins | sample ArcticOcean_MG_C_4_FD_187434 | JGI IMG/M metagenome (GOLD analysis project Ga0209501, IMG submission 187434) | Marine microbial communities from western Arctic Ocean - ArcticOcean_MG_CB4_134 (SPAdes) (version 2) | ecosystem: Environmental > Aquatic > Marine > Oceanic | place: Arctic Ocean...
AGTTCCAAATCACATTCAATCCCATAATCTGGATTCCCATCAAAAATAACTTTATCTTCACTTCCACCCAATAATTTAATTCTATAATAATAATCTCCATTATTAAATATATTCTTATCTATATTTGCAGCATCAAGTAAATCAAAATTTTCCTCAAAAACTTCAAGATTTACTACATCACGATGCCTTAAAATATTATAAATTTTATAATTTAAAACCCTAGCTTCCTCCCCCCTAATATCTATATCTTGCCCATAAAATCCATAAACTGCTGCAGAAACTCCTATTGCAATAATTGCAAAAGCAAAGAAAAAAGCAGCTATATCATCTACCCGATAATATCCTAACTTATTCCACATTTTCATCTTTCACCTCTTTTGATTCAACTATCTTAATAGTAATTAATTGCCTATCTGGAATAATATTCCATACAACATCAACATCATTAAAAAATTTGTAATTATATCCCTTCCCACTTGACAATCTTACTGTAACTATATTCAATTCATTATTAAAACTTACAATATCATTAGGAGCATTATTATCTGCTGCTAATTTAAAAATTTTAAAATTAGTAAATTCAATATCCATTCCAGGCTCCGCCTTATCTACAATTAATGCTATCTGCTTAGCATAAACCTGCTCGTAAAGCGTAATCTGCCTACCTACTAAAGTAACTCCAGCAAACATTAAACCAAAAAATAAAGCTATCAATACAAGAAAAACTATACGTTCAGTTAATGTGTCTACTCCTTTTTTGTTCATTCCCTTATACATTTTATGGAGCAACCTCAAAATCATAAACATTCAATTGCCTTAAGGTGTCAAATGTAAACGGCACTATAGAGGGGGGTGAATAAGCATATTTACCATCATGAGAATACCAATAAGTAAATCCTCCTGCAGCTATCCCTCCAAAAATACTTAATCCCACTGGCCCACCTAAAACTGCACTTCCAATTCCAACTGCTATTACACCAGCACTTTTTCCAACAGCCCCCCATTGCCCCTTCGGAGCTATATTAAATATAATTCCATACCCATTTCTTTGATTCAAGTTTAATGTCCACTCATTAGGATCTTGAGGCACTATAACATTTTCCCCTTTTTCAATATAGAATTGATAATCTCTTATTAGTCCCTGCACACCATCAATCCCAGGATACAAATACTCAAAATCACTTCTACCATCTAATTTCCTATTATCTAGATAAGAATAAAATTCTAAGAAAGTTATTGGCTTCATAGGTAAGTTCTTAAGATCCTCATCAAACACAATTCTATTACATATTAGCCCATAATTTACTTGATCTGTATTCTCCTTGCCAACAAAATTTAACTTACCTTCTCCCAACATATCATGACATCGAACCATTTGCGAAGCAAATACTTCCATTATATCTTTTCTTGTCTGAAAGCATACATCAATTAATTCTCCCTCTTCCTCATAAGGTACAACTAACTTGCCTTCTTCACTTAATGTAAATTTCAAGGGATTATTTCTATCATTAGTCAATGGAGGCTGTTTTATTCCAGAAATAGTAACATCCTTAACATTATGATTATTTTTTTGGCCAACTATCTGAATATATTTACTATATCCATGAGATTTATCATTAAAAATAACATAAGTATCTACATTTGGAACAACTATCTCTATTCTTTCTTTAGTAACTATCCTAACATTTCGTGTATGAAATATTCCTCCCTCTACAACCCTAACATAACCTTCTCCATCCCCGATTGGTTCAAACCATCTATCCTCAATTCTAAGTTCTTCCCTGATAATTAATCCATCCTTATTCAAATCCCTATTTTCCCTATCAATCTGCTGAGCTTCAGGTGGATCTAAATTATCTCCACTCCTTCGTTCAATCTTACAAGGAGTTATCTTTATTTTTTTAACAGGATTATCTTCAGTAGAAGAAACTTCGCTACAATCTCCTCCAGATACACTCAAACATATTTTTTTTGTCTTACATTCTAAACTTACAGCTTCAGTAGCCTTTAATGCTCCAAAGTTTAAACTACTTCTCAAAACAACAGATTGCTTACATGCCTGTTTATCAATATCTGCCTTAAAATCTACTTGAGAGATCAATAAAAATATAGCTGCTATACTAGCCACTAATACTACCACCCCCACAATATATAGGGTTAATGCCGCACCTTTTTTATCATTCATTTTATCTCCATGCTACCGAATAAACCAAATACCCAACCCCGATAGCCAAAATTGAAATTGTTATTGCCCAAAGCAACATCTTAGCTAAATATTCCATCTCAGATTTAGCTATTTTATTTTTCATAATCTTAAATTTCAATAAATTAAAAAATCCCTGATTTTTTTTATTTATCATTTAAAAAGTGGAGTCAATAAAACTCCTCCCTCATTTACTGAAGTTTGAATCTGATAAATAGAATTTCCAAGCCTCATAAATTCAACTATATCTTCAGTATATTCTATCTCAGTTACTTCCTCCTTTTGAAAGTCTACTCCTCCAGACTTATAAGTATATTTAATTCCCCTAAATTTCAAATCATAATCTGTCCCAATACATGAAATAGTCCCCTCACAATTAAAGCTTTGACAAATACACAAGCATCCCACCTGACCGATACATGCACGAGGTAAATCTTGGAGATTGCTTGCACTAGCTTCAGAAAAACTCCTAATAAACCAACCATTAGCTGGAGTAAAAAATGCCTCTATAGTTCCAAGTTTTTTCTTATCAAATGTTCCATCAGATACTTCCTTAATTTTCAATAATTGAGTATTAGCCTGTTCCAAATCACTTCCCTCATTTACAAATAATCCATAAATTTTCAAACCAAGAAACACTAATAATATAATTATTATCACAGAGATTATCAAATTAACAACATGCCCTCCTAAAAATTCAATTCCTTTTTTATTTTTCATTTTCCTCTCCTAATTTAAAAATGGGAAATTTAAAATTTTTAATTTTATTATTCATTATTCTATCCCTCTACTCTTTTTATATCCCTGAGTTGCCTTATTTATTGTAAATATAATAAAATCAATATCTTTCAATTTTGGATCTCCTGATAAATAAGTAAGCGCAGGAGTTGTTACCTCTGGAGAATTTCTCATATTTGGCTCAGCAATAAAATCATTTGAAGCTACATAAATCTTTATCATAAAATCATTTCTTACCGCATTTGCAATTATCTGCCTTAATCCCGATTCAAATGTTGAAGATTTTAAATCTAATATCAAACGTTTATTATCCTCAGAACGATCAGAAAATCTATCTAACCAAACTGCATTAAAATTTCCTTGAGGCCATTCCCCATAAGCAGATATCCAACCTTCTCTCCCCCCACTATAATGGGAAGAATCTTTATTAAAATAATAATAATAGTAATCATCATCATCATTAAACACATCAGGACCTGCCTCATCATAATCTGCCTCAATAAACACTAAATAAGCATCATCAATAAAATAATTTTGATTCCATTCAACTTGTTCTTCTTCACCAATATAAAAACTAGGTAAAATATCTCTCAATATTCCAGGACCATTAACAAAACTCAATGCAGCTACCAAAAGAAACAAAAGGCTAGCCCCGATTATTAAGTTTATAGTTTTACTCCATACCATTCATTAACCACCCATCACCCGATTAATAAATTCTGTAGCCCCCATGCCCTTAGGTAGTAGAACATAAAATATCCCACCAATAACCACTATAGCAATAATAATTACTGCAACAATAAATTCAATAGGATAGTCTGTCTCAACATCCCCCCTCTTATTCATATTTGGCCCCAAATATGAATGCTTGAAAAAATCTTTTTTCATTGTGTTCATCCCCCTCTTTACCATTTCAATTATACCTCTCATCTTTCTATTAACATATTTCAATTTATATTACTTACTATCCCTTTCGCATCCAAGCCTGCCACCCTATCCACCAACTACACCTCTTAATGCCACGCTAGCCAGTAATGATAATGCGACGACTGAAATAAATGCCATAATCAAATACAACATACTTCCTCTCATCAAACTTCTTCCTATTTCATAAGTATTTCTCAATTTATCTTCTCCAGCATCAATAGTAACTAAGGCCCCAGTTAAAATAAAAATAATTTCAATAATATAAATCCCTATAGCTATTTGCATTTGATAAGGTGGGATCATATTTTCTACATTGAATAATTGAGTTATTGTTCCCAAGTTCCCTAAGCCACCTGCGGCGGTATCCCCTCCCGCTGCAGTCAAATCCTTTAATTGACTCAATATTCCAGTGATCATTGCAGTAAGTCCAACAACAATTCCCGCTAATAATGGGGCCAAAAAAGTCATATTACTTCTCATGTCACTTACAACATCTGCAAGTAAATCTCTCAACCTCTCATTAATTTTCTGAATATTTCTAACATATTCTGAAATACTCATCAGACTTTGGGCAGCAACTTTTAATCCCTTTTTCGCACTTTCAATTAATATCCTCATACTAGTGCCAATCAAATTACTTGGATAGTATATTAATGCTCCTCGCCGTGAATCAAAAATAGCAGTCTCTATACTCATTCCCATTGACTGAATATTTGTATTAACTATCCTAAAAAAATCACTTGTTTTTTGTCCTTTTGTAGAAGCTGCAACCTTTGCAAATGCTATCTCAGCAGGAGTTCCATCCCCCAACCGATTACCTAGGGTAAATAGACTACTGTTAAACTCTTTTTCCAAGTCCACTGTATCATTTCTAGATTTAATTAAATTCTTTGTTCTCATCTTAAAACTAATTATAAAAAATAGGCTTATAGATAATGGAACCAAAAATCCCATTAATAATGCAAAAGCGCTAAATGGTCCAACACTTTCTCCTGCAACATCAATAAATCCAAATGCATTTGGACTAAGTGCAGAAAGAAAACTCGGCAATAAAAAATCGTTAGGAAGTCCTAACCACCTAGGTATTGGCGTATATCCAAATATCATTGGTATAATACCAATCAAAAATAATGGTAAACAAATAAAACTAGCTATCCAGTACGGCCTCTTAGAAACATACTCATGATAGTTGGGATTCTTCTGTAAAATGTCTGACTGGCCATAACCCCCTGGACGCCTTAGCATAACTTGACTAACTAAATAAAATACAAAAAATGGAATAATTATATTAAATCCCACAAAAACGTGATATGTCTTTATTGCTCCCCCTAGTAATGTAGAAGCTAATGGCAATAATGCTAACCCCAAAGTTGGAAGTACAATTCCTAACATGTAAAGATTTGTCAATGGAGATTTTATTGAGTGGGTGTATTTCAACATTCTTTCATAAACTCCATCCAAAATAACTCTCAAACTTCTTTCTAAGATCAAAATACGTCTTGCCTCACTTGGTTCATATAAACTACTTTCAATCAAATGAAAACTCTCAACAAATTCAATATTGCTATCCTTCCAAAAATCCAAGTAATTATCTAAACTATCTTTAATACTCGAAAACCTACCCGTTTGAACATCCCATAAAATTTTCTTAAAATCCATTGCTAATGGGGCCTCAATATGCTGACTAACAAAACTTATCGCACGTTCTAAATTACTTGTATGCTTCATATATATTACTGTATACAATACTGCTGGAACCATTTGGCTACTTGCTTTCAATCTCCATTTTACAGCCAATCTTGTTGGCATCGTATAAAAATAATAAAACACAAACATACTCATAACTAAAATTAAAAATAAGAAGAAAAATGGAAAATCAATTAATGTCCCTCCATCTAAAAACCAAATTCCCACCGTCAATAAGCTTCCTAAAAACATTAAGATAACAAAACTTACTACAGCAAAACCTGCAACGTCCCCAGGCTCAATATCTAAATGTGCTATAGAGAGCTGCTTTCTAATTTTCACATCGTCTTTAGCTGAAACTTTTAACTTAACTATCCTACCAAAATTATTCACCCACCTTTCATAACGGGAAAATTCAGGCAACAAATCAGATTTAAATTTCTGATAATCTCGACTCACCCCACTTACATCTTGTCGAGTCTCACTATTCATCTCATTCCCAATTTTCTGAGAATATTTCGCCAACACATCTTTTACATCCATGAAGTTATCACCTTAGAATAAAAGAGAATTACACATTATAAATTTCACTATTCAAAACTTCTTACCTTTTATTTCTTCCATCAACCACTTCTGCCATTTTGGAAAAACTCGATCACTTGTAGGTAGTCCAATCTCTTCTTGAACATCACTAGAAAATTGGTGGAACATATTATTTGATACTGAATTAAATTCACTTTCTAAAATGTCAGGCCGATTCAATTTCTCAGCAACATCCACTATCTCTTTTTTTATCTTCCCCCGCAAGTCAATATTATCATTTACTGCATCCCAATTCCCAGCCCACCCCTTAACGTTACTAGCTATATTCTTAATAATTTCTGAATCTCCATTTATTAGTTCCTCAGTGGGTTCTAATTCATCCTTATCTACATTATATTTTAATAAATCTACAAATCCGCCCTCAGCTTGTGGATCCTCCCTCCAATGCTTTCTAACTTCAGTCATCTGTACCATTCTTTTCTTACTTTTAAGTCCATCAGCACTCTTTACAGGGTTTGCAACGACAACTATGTCTGTTGCCTTAAATGAAGTAACTGGGACACCCAAATCATTAACAACCCTATCAAAAACACCATAGGGACTTGCACCGTGAATAGTTCCAGCAACAACGTTCGCTAAAGCTCCAACCCTCATAGCCTCATATAGGGCCTTTGCTTCTAAGCTTCTAACTTCACCAACAATTAAACTACTATCCCCCAATCTTAAACTAGTTCTTATCCCGACATCAGCTCCAACTTCTGAACTTTCTTTTAACAGGCTACTTCGAACTTTCATTCTTTGAATATCATAATTCAATTTTCTAATTGCATCCACAGGCAATTCTAATGTATCCTCAACAACTATTATCCTATACTTTGGCATAATTTCAAGAAGTAATGCCCCTAAAAGTGAAGTCTTTCCACTACTTCTTGTTCCTGCTATTAGCATCGTCCTTGCACCGTCAATCAAAAAACTTAGTAGTCCTGCAGTATAACTTGTAAGCATTTTATTTTTTATAAATAAATTTAATGTCCAAGGTTTCTCACGAGCACGCCTTATTGCATAAGCTAATCCTCCTGGAGATAAGGGTTGTTGTATAATTGCAATTCTGGCACTAACCTTTCCCAATTGCAAATCAGTATCAAGTATTGGATTTGCCTCATCTAGTGGCCGCCCACTAATCATTCTAAATTTAGCTGCCCAACTATCTGCATCCTCTCGACTTGGAATTATATTTGTAACACATTCTTCATATTCCCCATGCCTCAAAAAAACAGGATTCAATGAAATAGGGCTATTCAAAACAATATCTTGTAAGTTTTTATCCTGCAATAATACTTCAATCAAGCCAAACCCAATAGTATGGCGAACTAGAATTTTAGCTAACATATTTAATTCATCATAATCTATCTTCAAATTCTTAGTTTCAGATAATTCCCTCAATAAATCACGACTAACATTAAAAAATACCTGTCGCGTCTTTTCAGGATCTGTAAATTCCTCTGCCTTTGGTTGATGCTCTATCAAAACATTTCTAGCTAAATTTATCAAATCCTGCATATCTTCATCTAAGCCATATTCTGGAGGCATCAAGTGATAAATAGGTTTAGCGTCCCTCACCCTCTTAAGTATAGTAACTGTAGATTTATCATATTCTTCTCCAATCATATACTGATCTAAAATTTCCGCATCTTCAGGTAATGTAGCAACTAGCCGGGTAAAGGTAAAATTAGGAATAATTTCTGGCCTAAAAAAATGAAAATAAATTTGCCTATCATAATCATAATCTTCCAAATAATCTTCAACTTTTTTTATTAGTTCAGTATTCTTCAATAACTTATGAAAATTTTCAAGCAACCTAACATAACTTAATTGATCTATTTTCATGCTATCAGTTACCATCCCCATCTTATTTTTTTCTTGAGTAATAAATCGCTCTAGTTCTACCAAACAAGTTACTGGATCTCTCTTCAACACCATCACTAAATAGCCCACATCATTATATCTCTGACTTAAAAATTCAGTATTTAATATTGATAATTTACTTGGACTTAAAATTTTCTCTTGTTTTGTTAAATAAGTATATAAATTACCAATTTCTTGTAACATAAATGTCTCTTTGACATTAAAACTATAATTTCTCTGTTGAACAAGTACAACCCTAGAAATACCAGGACTTCCAATTAATAAGTCCACAACCTGATTCATAACTTCAGCATTTTCAGCAATACTTGGCACAAAATTAGCCCCAAGATAATTTACATAAAGAACCTTGTTCCCCGATTCCCTTGCTATTTCATAAGCATACAACGCTGTTCCTGGTTTAAATAACATTATTCGATACTTTACCCCTTAAAGTGAGAAATTGAAAAACATTGATTTTCATATTCATCCTCTAGAAATAGAATACTCTTAATGTATTTTAAATTTATGTATAAAGAACATTATTTCTAACTTATCTATATACCCAATAACAAAAACAATTTAAACCACCTACTCCTAATAATATCATCTAAAAAGAGGATAAGAGAAAATCGCTGAAGAACAATATCAAAACCCGGTAAATTCATTACTAGCAGAATTTGGAACTCGTTTAAATGAGGTAGAAGAAAAACAACGTCTAGTAAGAGACCGAGCACTTTTAATAGGTGAAAATCTTATATCTTCTAAAGAGGATTCCGAGAAAAAAGATTTTGAATTAAAAACTAAAATCAATGAAATGGGCCTTGAGATTAGAAATTTAAAACAACTAGTCCATAGGATAGTTAATGAGGTTCCAACTTTCGCAAGAAGATCAGAAATTGATCTCTTAGAAAGTCAATCAAAAATATTCCAACCATTAGAATTAACTACTAAAAAAGAAGTTGAATTAATGATAGAAAAAGCAATGAAAAAACAGAAAAAATAAAATGGTAATAGAACAAATTTCACAAATGAGGCAAAAAGGTATGCAAACGGGAGATATAATTCAAAATCTTAAACAACAAGGAATTTCACCAAGAGAAATTAATGAAGCATTATCCCAATCTGAAATCAAATCTGAGATAACTAATACCCAAGGAGTATTTCCTGGTGCACCCCAATCTCCTCAAGGCATGCAGCAACAACCACTCTCACAACCAGCTTCCCCACAAATGAATCAAGCAGCAACACCACAAACTCCCCCTCAAATGGGCCAGTCTTCGTCACAGCAAGTTCCATCAAATGAACAAATGCAACCATCTATTGGACAAATGGCAGAATCTCAACCCGGACAAGTCCAATCACAAATGAATCCCCAATCACAAATGCCTCAAGGAATGGACATGCAAATGAGTCAGCCAGCAGCTTTAGAACCCACTACTCAAGATTACTCTCAATATCAAGAATATGCGCCGGAGGGAGATCAAGGCTATTATCCAGAATATTCCGGAGGGGGAGGGGGCGGAGGAAATGCAGACATTGAAACAATTAATGATATCTCATCCCAATTAATTGATGAAAAAACTAAACACTTCAAAAAAGAATTCTCTGAATTTACAGGATTCAAAAAAGATTCTCAAAGTAAATTAGAAATGTTAGATAAAAGACTAACTAAAATTGAAGACCATATTGAAGAATTAAAAATAGCAATAATCCGTAAGATTGGAGACTATGGTGAAGATATCAATAGACTTGCTAATGAAATGCAAGCTACAAAGGATTCATTTGGTAAAATAATCCAGCCACTAACACAAAGAGCAAAAGAAGTAAAAGCTTCACAAACCTCTGAAAATAAAGCCAAAGATTCTAAAACTAATGGATCTGATTCTTTTGAAAATTATGTTCGATAATTTTTTGATTCGACAGAAGGATCTTTAAAACTTCTTTTACCCTCTTCATATAATCCACAAAGACCTGCAGACAATTCATACTTATCCTCCTCACCATCCACTCCAAAAAGTATGCTTTCCTCAAGTAAATCTAATACCCTGTCACCCAAACTATCTACCATTAAGATACCAAAAATTACAAATTAATAAATCTTTACAATCTAATACAAATTATATTCCTTCGATAAATAATTGTTATCTTCCCTAATTATTAATATAACCTCAAGCAACATATAATCTTTGCAAAGCTCTTGAAAAAGCTATAGCATCAGTACTATCCCCATGATAAAGAGGTCCTGAAATATCTTCGGTAGTAAATCCAAAATATGATAAAAAACATGTATCTAATTGTTGATTCCTAAAAGCGCCATGAAACTTTCTTCTAGGAGACAAAGCTAAAGAAAACTTTAAAGCATCCAAAGACTCCATCTCCTTAAATTTAGGAGTCATATCCCCAACACCACCCTCAAAACTCGTATCCATAATATACTGACTCCCAAAATATTCATCTACCATAACACAACCAGAACATTTCAATTAATAAATTTTTACTTAAATTTTATCAAAACCCAACTAACTATTCCTGCAATTACTATTAATAATATACTTCCAAAAACAGTACCCTCTGCACCATATCGAATCTGTTCAACAAGACTAGTTCCTTCACCACTGGTAACTATCAAATCTGGATGAAACACAGGATTAAAAACTTTAATAGCCGCTATTAAAAATACAATTATTAGTAAAACTATTGCTGCCCATCCAACCTTACTTGACATAGCTTTCATCAAATCCTTAGATGCAAGTCCACTCAATAGTAAAACTAAAAATGTGCAAATTAATAATACAACAAACCACGGAATAATTGTTCTAACATATAAATCTAAAGACGAAAAACTAATAAAGATTGTAGCCATAATTAATCCTACAAATAAATTAACCCAGGGAGCATCCCCTAAAATTTTAGTCATAACTAAAACACTCCAAACTACTAAAAATACAAATAAGAAAGTTATGATAGGCATAAAAAAGAAAATTCCAGATATATCAATTGCCATTATTTATGCGCCTCCTCCAGCACCTCTTACTCCTTTCCCCCCGCCCCCACCACCGCTTCCAGGATTAGCAATTATAAACCCTAAAATTCCTACAACCAATATTATAGCAAGTAATGCCGGACCTGCTCCAGCCAAACTATACCCAATTCCGCCTAACCAAATAGTATCTCCTAATGCTCCAAATAATACAAACAAAAAGATCACTAATCCAATTCCTAACCAAATTACATTACCTTTCTTTTCAGGATCTCCCATTAAACCTAATAATATCATTGCTATTAGTAATACCCCTAGACCCATACCAGCATATGGAAATATACTTGCATAAAATCCACTCACGTAATCAAACTGTAAAGCTAGGAGTCCAAATGCTAAGGCGATAGTTGCATTAACTCCCTTGTTATCCCCTAATATCTGGGTCTTTAACATAATTCCATAGACTAAAGCAAAAATCATCAAGAATGGTAAGACATATGCAAACACTCCCAAATCTGCCCACCTATTCAAAACATCTCCAATAGAATAACCAAACAAACCTCTACCTTGTAAAAATATTAATGACATTCCTTAACCTCTCTTATATTAAATAACTAATTTCTCTTTATATATATTTCTATTAATCAGCTTTGTCCGGAGTCGCATATTTCAATAGTTAGATAGCAAATTTTCATCGAATTTACTTCGTGAAAATTTACAAATTATCTTCGTCCGGAAGCATTCCGGACAGTGCTTATTAATCAACTCCCATTAACTAATAAAACAGCAATCAATTTAAGCCATTTATCTTCAAGATATTCAAGTTCTAATAAAATTAGCGATACCAAAAACTATTTCATTTAAAATTAAGCTTTCTTCCCGCCACCCATACCATCTCCAAACAATACAGCAACTATTGCGCCAACAATAGCAATAATTAAAACAAGGTTTGCCCAAACCTGATTTGAATTTGCTCCAAAGAAAAAATAATATACTGTGTCCCAATACCCACTTATCATTAGCATAAAGGTGACTAAAGCTACAAACAATATGGTTATCAAGGTATATTTCCATCCCGTAGCCAGTATATCTCCCTCTGGTTTTCCAATTATGAATCCATAAAGCAGCATAAATACTAGTAACAAAACTGCACTAACTGCTAAAAATGGCATCAATAAAACAACAATTCCCCTTGCTGCTGGAAAAGCAATCAGCATTAAACCAGTAACCATCCCGATTAAAGCGTCAACGCTCTTCTTCTCTTCTCCAAGTAATTGAATTTTTTGAAGTATGGCAAATATAAGAGTAAAAACTAAAACAAACGGTAATACAAAGTCCAAAAAATATGGATGAATTAAAAACGGTGCTGCCATAGGTATATCTCTTTTAATTAGATTAATATTAAAGCTTATTTAAATCTTTTTAGAACTATGGCCTTGTCCATAGTCACCCATTATCTTAGTTAGGTTATAAATTTTCATCGAGTTTACCTCGTGAAAATTTACTAATTTTTCTTGTCCAGAAGCATTCTGGACAATGCCTAGAAATACAGTAGATTGACCTAATACATAGAATATAATCAACTAATCAAATTTCTTGGTAATGTCATATATTATTAGAATATCCTCCCGAAAATAGATCTGCCATATCTATAAATAATTAGAGATACCAAAATGATTCTTATTTCTTACTAAAAAGTCAATCTACTAAACTATTTTATTACTAAACTACATCACTGGACCTTCAACATGATGCCCTTCATAACTATCTTCTTCACTCAAGTCAACAGTCTCCTGAACTTCAGTATTAGATTCGTCTAGTGGCAAACTAGCCCGACTAACTATAACGACATCCCCAATTGCACGAACAAACTGATGAGGAATAATAACTCCACGAGCACCACCCAAAAAACTGCCCATACTACTTACAACCTTAATTCTCCAGCTTTCTACCTTATTCTCAACTAAATTACTCTCCTCTACCTCTCCAAAATAATCTCCAGTATCTGTATAAACTTTCTTACCAATAACATCAGTCAATTTTTTTATCTTAAGCATTACTAGAAATACGTAAACTAATTTAAATACTTTTGCATGTTCCAACAGTCTTTCTAGACCTCAACTTTCAATTTACCTGGAGGGATAAAAATGGTTTGAAAAGTAGAAGTAGAAAACTTCTTAAGAAGTTTTAAAGACAATAACTTTATTAAGAAATTTATCATCATTAATAAAAAGAGAAAATGAAATTAAATATAACTTCGAAGAAGCTAGTAAGGAAAAGATATTCGATGAAAACCATAGGTTGTCTTAGATTATGTTAAAATCAAGAAAAAAAATAAGAAGAGTTCATGAATATAATGTTGGAGATCCAATTTTTTGGGTATTTACTAAAAAAGAATTAATTTGGATGGCAATTTTCATAATAATTGGCTCATTTATAAGTTGGATTCCGGTAATTCCAAGTGATAATCCAATAAAAATAATCACAACAATTCTAGTATTTTCAACAATTATCCCTATATGGATAGCAACAAAAAAATTAGTCTCTCCACACTACTCTATAAAAATAGAGCATACTGATTGGAAATTAACACAATGGTGGTGGTTCATTAGAGCTTACTTCAAAAACCCATTACCCTTAGGACTTATAGCTCCATTCTCCCTAGCAATTTTTACTCTAGGTTATCTAAAACCATATGCATTCTTTCAATTTAATTTTGAAAATGTTCCTGAAACAAGAATACTAAAAAGGCATGGGCCAAGAGGATCTAGAAGAAAAGAAGTAATAACTGAACAAGATCTTGCATACACTGCAGCTTGGGGAATGTATGCTTTATTAGGGTTAGCAATAATAGGCGTCTTGCTTAAACCACTTTTACCAAATTACGGAGCAGAATTAGCTAAATACTCAATATTTTATGGATTATGGAACTTGTTACCTGCAGGGCAATTAGATGGAACAAAAATCTTCTTTGGGACAACAGTTCAATACACATTTATATTAATACTCTTTATAATTTCATTAATTGGAGTCTTTATTTAAAATGAAAACCTTTAACATTAAAAAAAAGAATAACATAATCCTTGAGGACCAAATAATTAAACCAAAAATTAAAACTTCTCGTCAAGAATTTCAATTAATAAAACAATCCTTAAATGAAAATCTAGCACTCCATTCAGTACAAAGGCACCTTTCAGTTTTAAAGTTAGAAGAATATTTACTAATTATAGCCCTAGTAACTACTGCTGTTCTTGGAAGAATATTATTACAACCCCTAGCCAGTATTGAACCTATAACATTCATTGCACTTCTAGCAGGATCATTATTTGGATTAAGAAAAGGAGCATTTGTAGGTGCATCTAGCTGGTATCTTTCTAATTTCTTCATGTTTGGAGGACAGGGACCCTGGACAATAGTCCATATAGCTAATGGGATCCTAGCAGGAGCTATTGGAGGATTATTTCTAAGAAAGCCAACAGTTCTTAAATCAATAATTGCAATAACACTCTCAACAATAATATTCGAACTATCAATAAACATTATGTCAGGAGTTCTTTTCTATGGCATTATAACTTCATTTATAACTGCCATCCCATTTGCAATAACCCATTTAGTTTCAAATATATTATTTTCAGTATCACTCCCAAGGTCAAGAACAACAATACTTAAAAAAGGGAAACTAGATGAAATAGTTATGTGTGAAAAATTTATACAAAAATTAAAACAAAAAAGAGTAGAAACTAATGAAGTATAGGCAGATATTAATTTTACTAACTCTCCTAACAATCCCTTTCATCTCTGCAGGAAATGTAGGTGTCGTAATAGATTTTCCTGATGGATCAACTCATATTCAATGTATAAATTCCAATATTAATGAAAATGGATATGATCTTCTAAACAAAATTTCACTTAACACTGTCTGGGCAGGACCTGGATCATTTGGACATCAACTTTGTCAAGTAAATGGAATAGGAGATACAGTTTCAGGAACTGGATGCTCATTCTCAGGGAAATATTGGAGATTTTTAAGTCTAATAAATAATAAATGGGAATATCTTCCAGTAGGATTCGATGCAGGAAACACTTGCTGGAATAATAATCTAGCATCCTTCGATGGACATTATTGTAGTGAAGAAGGCGATGTCATAGGAATAAGCTATGGAGAATTTTCAGACCCAAGACCCTCAATACATAACTTTGAAGATATATGCAACCCATTGACAATAACTGAGGTCAAAGTCTATGTTGACGGCAGTAAGGAATCAAATGCGGATGAAGATGGAGGAGACATTGATGCAAAACCAGGTGATGAATTAGAATTCAGAATAACCCTAGAAAATACCTATGAATTCGATGAAGATATAGAAATAGAAAACATTGAAGTAGAAATAACAATAATTGATGTAGATGATGGATCAGACCTTGATGATAATGTCAACTTCAAAGATTTAGAATTCGAAGAAGATGAAAAAGAAACTATCTCAATAACCCTGCCATTAGTTTTGGAAGATGATGATTATATAATAGAATTAAAAGTAACTGGAGAAACTGATAATATAGAACAAGAGACAATAATTAATTATGATTTAAGTATTGATAAGGAAAAACATGACCTTAAGTTTTCAAAATTAGTCCTTGATACAGAAGAATCTTGCCCAAACACAAATAATCTATTATCCCTAGAAGTTTCTAATACTGGAGAGAAAGACGAACCTGATACAAGAATCACAATAAAAAATCAAGATTTGAATATTGATTTTAATGACCGATTTGATATCGATGAAGGAGATGCAGATGATACCTACAAAAAAGAAATTCCATTTCAAATACCTAACTTATTACCAGGAGATTATAAAATAAACATTAATTTAGATTATTCTGAAATTTCTAGAAAAGATATAACCCTAACAATTAAAGATTGTAATCAGGCTCCAATCACAGGAAATACAATTAGTGAAAATAAAATAACAACTACTAAGATAACTCAAGCAACACCAAATAATCAAGTATTCCAAACTCAAACATTCCTACAAAATTATGCAATTCCGATTCTACTTGCTATTTTTCTATTTTTCTTAATTGTAGCTATTGTATACATCATTTCAATTCTATAGGAATTACTTCAACTCTTTTCTCTAGTACAATCTCAGAATTACCTCTAAGTTCACTCATTGATTTCCCTGAATGATAAATAGAGGGGATTGATAATAGCAATGCCATAGGTATAGAAAGATATGCAGCACCATTAACATATGGCTGTAAGGTAGTTGCATCAGGAAGGTAACGTGAAAATCTCATGAGAACCTTAATAAATCAATCTATATAAATTTTGCTCAAAATCTTAATAAACCTTAACATCATTCTACACTCATGCCTCACGAAACCCTTACAACCATAACCCCAAGAGAGTATCAAAAAAATATATTTGAATCTTGTAAAAATAAGAATTGTTTAGTTGTACTTCCCACAGGAGTAGGTAAAACTCTAATTGCTTTAATGCTTTCAATTTACACTCAAAAACAGTTTCCTGCAACTAAAACTTTATTCCTAGCACCAACTAGACCACTCGCTGAACAACACTTAGCATACTTTGAAAAACATCTTCCAGAATTATTTGCTGAAATGGCATTATTCACAGGTAAAACCTCAGCAAAAGACCGTAGAAAAATATGGGAACGTACAGAGATAATTTTTAGTACACCTCAATGTATTTCAAATGATCTAAAAAATGAACTATATTCTTTAGAAGACGTTTCATTATTAGTAGAAGATGAATGCCATAGGTGCCTTAAAAATTATGCATATACCTTTATTTCTGAGTCATATAAGGAGCAAGCAAAAAACCAAAAAATATTAGGATTAACTGCTAGTCCCGGAACTGAAACTGAGAAAATAAAACAAATTGCTATCAATTTAGGAATTGAATCAATTGAATTAAGAACAAGAGAATCTTTAGATGTAAAGGAATATCTTCAAGAACTTGAATTTAATACAATTAGATTAGAATTTCCTGATGAATTTAAAGAAATTGATAACCTAATAAAATCAGCATATGAGAAAAGGGTTCAAGAACTAAAAAATCGAAGATTATTATTTGGGCCCCCCTCTAAAACTAATATTATTAA
>Ga0209501_10003056_pt1 | contig 17091 bp, 14 predicted proteins | sample ArcticOcean_MG_C_4_FD_187434 | JGI IMG/M metagenome (GOLD analysis project Ga0209501, IMG submission 187434) | Marine microbial communities from western Arctic Ocean - ArcticOcean_MG_CB4_134 (SPAdes) (version 2) | ecosystem: Environmental > Aquatic > Marine > Oceanic | place: Arctic Ocean...
GTAGTTGAGTCCCCTGCCATGAACATTGGATGATAGAGCCCCTCCGATGGTCATGTCGTCTGCTCCGGTCTGCTTCTGGATAATAGTCAGACTTCCTTCGTTTTCATCTTGGTTATTCTTCAGCCAGGACACGAGTGATGGCCAGGTGATTCCGGCTTGGACTTCAACGGTCGAGTCTTCCACATTTAGGCCGATCACTCCGCTCAGATCCCTGGTGTCAATGCTGGTCGTTCCAGTGCCAAACTGCTGTCCACCCATGGAGTGTCGGCCGCCGGCAATGCTGATTTGCTGTTCCTTTGCAATGGATCTACGAATCACCTCAGCAGCTTCTTGTGCACTTGCTGGCCTTATTACCTCACTGACCTCGGTGGCATTTAGCTGAGATTGTTTATCGTTGAGAACTATCATGATTTTACATCCTAGTTGGATCCAATGAAGTTATGTGCGATTGAACCTATCAATCAGCTCTTGCAATTTCCCTTCCATGTTTCCTAAAAACCTCTTTGTGTTTCCCGTCCTTCCCCCATTATAACCCATCAGGGGGATGCCACAGAGCAGGGGCGGTAAGGAATAGGCGTTACACTTGGGTCGTATCCGAGTTCCAGCTCGCTGAGGTGGCTGTGCCTCGGGAGGTGTTCCGACAAATGCTGGAGCGTATCGCCAGGCTCTATCCAGCACCTGGGTAGTGATTGTCCTTGGAGTCATCGTAGGTGATGAAGGGTAACCAAGGGGGAGGTGCGTGCCTGAAGGATTTGGAGGGTAGTGCAAACGTGACTTAGCTGCCTCAGTTGCCTGGCGACCGCTAAGTCACGACGCCGAGAGATAGTTTTGTGAGCTTGATTGGTTGGTTGACATCGTTCGTGACTGATACTACCATTGTCCTCGTAGAGCATGGTGTGCTGCCTGGATCCAGGCAGCTTGATATGGCAAATGTCGGAAGGAGTTCCTATGTCGCGACTTTGGGATATCGCCACGCAAGTGCAAACGGCACTCAGCCTTCAGTTACGGCCAGCCACGGAAAACATCACCAAGGAGATTGGCCTCGAGCCAGCGGTGTGGAACCAACTTATCACCGCGCTCTCATACGAACCCGAACCCATCTCCGTCTCGCAGATCGGCAAACGCAATCCCTACACCGCGCCGCAGCGATTCGGGTCACAGCTAGAGACACTCAAGACTAGCGGCTTTCTTGTGGGGCATCCGAACGGCGACTATCACCTGACAGATGAAGGCCGTGCGAAGGCGCTGTTTGTTCTGGGGACCCAGCGCGACTACCACACAACAATTCGTCCCTTACCAGTATCCGAAATAATGCCTCTCGCATCGTCGCTAAAGGATGTCGTGATCGCCGTCGAGAAGGCACCAACTCCTCCCGGGACTTGGTGCTTCGCTCGTGTGCGGCATCTGCAGCCTGGGGACTCGGCCGAAACAGTCACCCAGATCGACCACTATCTCGCGTGTCTTAACGCGTTTCGCGATGATGCACACCTCTCTGCGTGGAGGGTAGATGGGATCAGCGGGCCAGAGTGGGAAGCATTCACCCTCATCTGGCGCGGCGAAGCGAAGAACGCAGACGAGTTGTTGCAACAACTTGCGTTCCGCGGCCAGGCGTCCCAAGTCTACCAATCATCTCTCGACGAGCTTGTCCACAAGGGATGGGTCATAGAGGACGCCCAGGGTTGCGCAGCGACCGCATCTGGCAAGGCATTGCGCGAAGAAGTTGAGGCAACGACAGACAAGAACTTCGATAGCGGATGTTCCTTGTCAGACCCAGAAAGTGTCCGGATACAAGGCTTGCTGGAAAAACTGGGTGCGGCGTTGGCCAAGAGATAGCGGTGTCGCCATCGATCGCGACGGCGTTAACAGACCACCAGTGCCGGAATGCCAGGAAAGTCTTCGTGGCCGTTCCTCGACGGTTCAGGCGTGCTTGCCTTCATCCGTAGATACGGAGAGACTGCCTGAGACGGCACAGCATGAGCTTTGCAAGCAGTGGGTCAAGGGTTAGAATCCCTTCAGCTCCACCACCCTACTTAGATATAAAATACCCTCTGACTAACCATCAGTGGGCTTTCTCTTTGCTCTCTGTATCGGGTCTGACGCCAATATTGTCGGCAATATGTATGGAATCGTGTTTCGCTGAGTTCGAATTATCCGCATCCTGATGAGTGGAGGTTGGACTTTGCGCGTGCCGGTTTTGAGATTCTCGGTCTGCTGTTGGTAGTGGTGGGCTAGTGGTTGTGGATCTGATGATTATCGGTGTCGTGCTAATTGGTGTTGTCTGGATGCTGTTGGTTGGTTGTTTGTTGTGGTTGTTTTACGAGGTCGGGGTATGGCTTATAACTTGGTGGTATGGATATGTTGATAGACATGGCAGGTTATAATCTGCAAAAGGGTAGTTAGGAAAATAGGTAACGAAATGAACCTTAGAACCGTATTACCGATCCTGTTCCTCTTATTTGATTGTTTGTCAGACTAATGAAAACTCATAAGCCCATATACACTAATCTTACAGTAGCATCTCTGTATCATTTTGCTACCATGGGGGATCTCGAGTTCAAGAAATCTTCTCTGAAGTCAATATGCGAAGAGCAGAACATATTAGGAACAATACTTCTTGCCATTGAAGGTATAAACGGAACGATAACAGGTGAATATGATTGCATTCAGATCGTCATAGATGCAATAAGGGGATGGCAGGAGATTAGTGATTTGGCAGTAAAGTACTCAACCTCTACGCATGAAAATTTCAATAGAATGAAAGTGAAGATTAAAGACGAGATTGTTACTATGGGAGTTGGTTTCATCAATGTCTCTGAACAATCTGGGCAATATGTAGAACCTAAGGATTGGGATGAGTTCATAAGGCGTGAGGATGTAATGGTCATAGATGCCCGTAATAATTATGAAACATCCATAGGTAAATTTGCTAATTCCGTGGATCCTGACACGGATAGTTTCACGCAATTCCCTGCTTGGGCAAATGAGTTTTATAGTAGGAATGGTGATAGTAGCAATCCTAAGATAGCAATGTATTGTACTGGTGGTATACGTTGCGAAAAGGCTACTGCATATATGAAAGAATTAGGGTTTGAGGAGGTATATCATCTCAAGGGTGGGATACTAAAGTACCTTGAGGAAGTGACCAGTCAAGGCACTCTTTGGGAAGGTGAATGTTTTGTTTTTGATGATAGGGTGTCACTGAAGCATGGATTGTCCGAAGGGAGCTACAGTTTATGCTACTCATGCCAAGAGCCTGTATCTCAGGAAGCCAAAACGTCCCCGATGTATAAAGAGGGTGTTAGTTGCCCATCATGTCATGATAATACTTCTGAAGATAAACTCATGAGGTTTCGTGAAAGGCAGAAGCAGATATTGTTGTCTAAGGAACGGGGAGAGAAGCATATCGGACGAAGATATGATTGACTTCAACTCTACTTAAATGAAGTTGCAGGTGCTTTGCAAGCAGGGGGTCAGAGGTGCGAGTCCCTTGCTTCCCACATCTCTATTTTGATAGTGTGGTTTTATGATTCGTTATATCGCTGTGCTAACAACAATACTGCTGTTAACTATTTCATGTTCCGGCAGTTCTGATACGAACACTGCTCAGGTTGCCACGTCAGCACCAACAGCCACACCTACACCGACTCAAGTGCTGCCCACACCAACGCCTACGCAGGTGCCACCAACTTCTACGCCTACGCAGGTGCCACCTACTCCTACACCAACTCAGGTGCCACCCACTCCTACGCCGACACCGACCATCACTGTCAAAGAAAAATTGATCAGTATCGGTTATAACGTGCCCAAGGCAGGCTCAATCATTGATGTGAACCAGGAATTTATTGGAGGATTAAATTTAGACCCAGGTTATAAAGAGCGGTTCGTGGAGGTTCAGAACAGTTTAAACAGCGTGTTGGGAGGGTACCAGCGCTATATAAATCTCGCTTATGATCCGAACGGAACAGAAGAAGATGCTAAACCACTTTTCGAAAGACTTACCGAGGTGAAATTTCCTGGTGACGCTAACTCCAGCAATTATGTGAAGAACTGGACAATTGAAGATTTGGATAAATACAAAACGTGTCTTGGGGGAGCTGACGCAGGAAAAAGAAAGACGTCTACAACCGATCCGTATAGCATTTGCCTTGAGAGCCTCAACAAGATATATGCCTATTCCCGCGAACCTGGCCCTCCAACAGCAAAAAATTACGCGCAATTAGCGATCCACTATGCCCATGAATATTTCCATCATTACCAGAAAGTGCATGCTCTGGACCGAGGGTTAGACCTTCAAGAAGATAGAGATAACCCTGAGACAACAGTACAAGCTCCCAGATGGTGGATAGAAGGAGCAGCAGTAACTTTCTCAAATGCATGGTATCAATCTAACTGGGGATCCCTGTCATTTTTGAAGGGCCAAGTAGTCATGCACTATGGCTCAGAATTCAATTTAGCAAATGCTAATAACGGTGATTTAGCCACCGCTAACCGTTACAAAGAGATAAAGCAAATGGTTAGAGGCGAGTTACCAGAAGATAAAATGCGTGGCGGTTTATGTAGTTCAGACTGGTCAATGAGTGTAGTTGAAGAAAACGCTATTCAACCCTCAGGGTGCGATGCAAGTTTAATGGCTGTTGCCTACATGGCACATCTGACCTCATGGAAAACTGTTTGGATTGACATTATCCAAGACTATTACGATCTCGGATTTTGGGGATCTTTTGAAAAGCATATAGGCATGACTAACCAAGAATTCTATGATGCATACAATAAGCTTTTGAGATCTGGAGATATAGACGATGATCCCCCTGAAGGGTGGACTTTCCCAGAGGGTCCAATATCAGCATACGCTGATTTTTGGAAGATAGTGCCTGAGTCTGACTAAGAGACACCATCAGGTATAAGTACCGTCAGAGGTTTACGTGGGCTTCTATCTACAGATGTAAGAACACTTTTCCCCAAGCAGGGTGGCAGGGGTCCGAATCCCTTCAGCTCCACCACTTTTTAGGCACAAGAAGCCCCCTGACGTTATATCAGAGGGCTTCTCTTAGTTTAGTTGACAGCAACGCAATCTAGGGCTGCCTTGTCGCCTCCGTCTGTCTGGCGGCGTCCAACCCCTTCTCGAAACGCAGGGCCGCTGCCTCTTGCAGGCCTGGAGTAACGTGGGAGTAGGTATCCAACGTCACAGAAATACGGGAGTGCCCCAGTCGTTCTTGAACAATCTTAGGATGTATACCTTGACGGAGCCTTAGGGTAGCATGGGCGTGACGGGCATCATATAACCGATAGCCCTCCATTCCAGCAATATGGACGGTCTTCTTGAATGCCCACGTAAATCCCCTGGGTAGGATAGCGGAACCGTCCAGATAGCGGAACACCAGACTATCCTCATTGACAGTGTAGCCGCACAAAAGAGATTCCCCTTGCTGCCGTTGGAGTAGGCTACGAAGCATCACCACCGTGGATGGAGTGAGACTCACCAACCGCCGCCCCTTAGCCGTTTTCGGGACGTCATAATTGGACTGCCCACCCTTGTGGTAGTGAACCATGGACTAGGGTTAGGTTGATGTGTGGTAGAGGGGTAGGGCTTAGAGTTGTGGTTATTTCAGGGTAGAAGCGTGACAGTTTGGTTTCTATAAAAAGGTTACGTCATTATGGGTCATTCGTCTTTCATCCTGAGTGTGAGGATGAATATGGAACATCCTATTAACCATGTGGTTGCTGCCACCGTGCCCAGTATGTCTTTGGCCATAACGGATTGGATAGTCCATATCACGATTCCTGTCAGGAACAACACCCATCCGCATAGCTCAAGACGCTTTTTCATACGGGTTAAACCTTCTAATTAACCGATAACTAGATATAAACCATATAGTAACAATGGCAAAACAACTATGCCAAAAACGAGTAATTTCATAGATACATATTACCATGACGATGACAAACCATGCACAAGCCATGCAGGATAAAAACAGGATACCTGGGGATGTAGGATATGTAAGAGAGGTATATCCACCGATACCTCACAACAGCCTTATCGCAGCATTCACGCTCCCACACCTTCTACCACCTCCACGGCATACCCCTGATGGGGTATAATGGGTGGAGTTTTTTGTTAGTGGGTTGAGATGAAGATGAAGTTCATACCGCTACTATTCCTACTGACAATCTTGATGTGATCCCTCCAAGAATTGACAATTACTAAACCATTGAATAGTACCCATGTAAATAGGATAAACATGTACGAATTAATCATTGCCGCCACCAATATTCACAAGACATACGATACTGGCACAGTTAAGATCCACGCCCTTCGTGGAGTAGACCTCGATGTAAAGAAGGGAGAGATGGTAGCTATCATGGGACCTTCCGGCTGCGGGAAAACTACCCTCCTCAACTGTCTCTCTGGAATCGACAGCGTCAACAATGGTGAAATCCTTGTTGCTGGGAAACCTATCCATGAATTATCAGATGATGAACTCAGTGAATTCCGCTCTAAGTTTATGGGGTTCGTTTTCCAGACCTACAATCTTCTTCCAGTGCTTACAACTCAGGAAAACGTTGAGTTACCCCTACTTATATCCGGTCACTCACAAAAGGAAGCAAAGACAAGGGCGATTGAAAGTTTGGAGACCGTGAATCTGGGAGATTGGGCAAAACACCGCCCCAGCGAATTATCAGGTGGCCAGCAGCAACGAGTCGCGATTGCAAGAGCACTAGTGAACAACCCTACAATTGTTTGGGCTGACGAACCGACAGGTAACCTAGATAGTCAGAATGAGAGCGAGATAATGGAATTAATAACCCATTTGAACAAGGAAAACGGTCAAACTTTTGTGCTCGTAACTCATTCCGACTCTGTGGGTGCAAGAGCAGATAGGATTATATATATGAGGGATGGTTTAATAGATAACAAGGGTAATTAAGAATGCAGAAACTCTTTGGTATAGCAACAGACACAATAGCTACATATAATGGCATTTTCTTTGCCGTTGCTATTGGTATATTGATTTTTTTGGCATTGCGTAACCCTATATTAGCCAGAATGGGTATTAGGAACATACCTAGAAGGCCAGCTCAAAGTTTATTGATAATTATAGGGTTGATGCTTAGTACTGTTATCATCGGCGCATCTCTCGGGATAGGAGATACTGTATATCATAGTATACGCACTACTGCTCTTGAGTCAGTTGGACATATAGATGAAACAGTAGAATCCCCACTTAGGAGATTTTCTATTGCAAGGTATTTCCCTGAAGACAATATAGACAAATTCGAAGATATATTCCGAGGAGATGAGAGAGTAGACGGAATTATATCTAGGATTGGTACTTCATTACCGGTTATGAACCCAAGTACTAATAAGTCAGAGTCCAGAATGACGATTAGGGGTTATGCAGCTGATAAGCAGGATGGATTCGGCACAATAACATCTACTTCGGGTGATAAAAGCATAAGGCTTTTGGACTTAAATAAAGATCAAGTTATCCTTAACAAGAACGCATCAGATGTTCTAGGGGCCAAAGTTGGGGATTTAATTGATGTATATTCTGCTGGAGGAATAAATTCCTACCACGTAGTATTTATCGCTCAGCATGGAGGCCTAGCTAGCGGAGGTGACACTAAGCTTGTTCTAATGACCTTAGAGCAAGCGCAAGAGTTGACAGGCAGACAAGGAGTTATTGATTGGATTGGTATTTCTAACCTTGGAGGTATAGAGGACAGCTTGGATGCATCGGAGGAAGTAGCTAGAATACTACGCGTCTCACTAATAGATAAATCTGTAGCATCTGAGATAGCAAAGATAATAGCAAGTGAAGAAGTTTTCAACCACTTAAATGCACACATAAATAAGCTCAAAACAGACCCAACATTTAAAAGAGAAAATCCGCTTGACGATGATATTCTAAGAGATGTTGAAGTTATATTATCAGAGATTTCACAAGGTAATTACAGTTCAGAATTGTACTTGGGATTTATTGCTGATCAATCTAATCTGGCCTCCATATTAGGTATCATTGCTGAGAACGATTCTCTTGAAGAATTTGGCTCTGCAATCGGATCTTTGCTGCCTAGGCTCAATGAGTTAAACGTTAATGAGTATAAATCGTATGCATTGAGAATAGCAGACACGGTGGGTACCTCTATAACGACATTGTTCACCATCTTCGGGTCATTTTCCATTATTGTTGGATTGCTACTCATATTCTTGATTATGGTCTTGCTCGCTTCATCTCGCTCTGCTGAGATGGGCATGGCTCGGGCCATAGGTTTGAAGCAGAGGCACTTGGTTCAGATGTTCACTTTTGAAGGTGCCATATACGCTCTTATTGCAGCATTGATTGGCACTGGATTAGGCGCTTTGATAAGTACTATATTGGTTGGATTACTGCAAAGAGCTGTAGGTGGGGATGAGGTGTGGGCCATAACTCTAAGTTTCACCGCAAAATCTATGTGGATTGCTTTCTCTTCTGGATTCCTACTGACTCTTCTTACAATAGTTATCTCCTCTTACAGGGTAAGTAAATTAAATATAGTTGTTGCAATACGAGGTTTAAGTGAAGAATTTATACAGAATCCTCAGGTGAGTTGGAGAGAGTACTTTGCAATTGTGTTTATAGGCTTGCTTGGTCCGCTATACGTCCTTATGAGTTTGAGGAGAGGTATAAGCTTACTAAAGTTATTTGAATTACTAAAATCCACACTTCTATGGCCATTTAGCATTGGTAGACAAATTGTTAGAGTATTGACCTCTGTGTTAAGTCAAGGCTGGGTGCTAATAATATTGGGAATTCTAATACATAGGATTGGCATGAATTTAGACAATGGAACTCTCTTCAGCATTGGCGTAAGTATGAGTATCATTGGGCTTGGCATTACATTAAGGAAAGTACTGGCTCAAGTTAACAGGTCTCAGCGTACTGCAAATAGAATAGCGGCTACATTAGAAGGGGTTTTGTTATGTCTATTTTGGGGAGTCCCATTTGGTGCCTTTGAAGCATATAGCGGAAAATTGAATACGACACCGGATATTTTTGTTTTAGGTGGGGTAGCACAGATTGGATCTGCAGTTTGGTTGGTTATGAATAACAGTGAAATTCTGTTGGGAATATCGAATAGGACCCTAGGCCGACTATCTGGACTCCAAGCTACATTTAAGACTGCAATAGCTTATCCAGTTGCGGCTCCATTCCGCACTGGGCTCACCGTATCCATGTTTGGACTAGTGATATTCACGCTAATGATATTTGCAGTGTTGAATAATATAAATAATGTGGCCAAGGAACAACCTGACAGAGTTACTGGAGGCTATGACATAGTAGCTTCAGTTAATCCTGAATTCTCAATTACCGCTGAGGAATTCAGAGACGGTATCTCAGGTGTCTCAGAGCTTGACCTGAATGAATTTGAGGTGATTGCTCAGTCCACAGATATACCTTCCATAGCCAGAGAGATAGATGGAGAGACTCAGCGTTTTTCCAGTCTTACAATGCGATCAGTTGACCATACTTATCTTGATAGTACATTGCTACAGTTCATTAGAGTTCACCCAGATTATCTAGGTAATGATAGGTTGGTTTGGGATGCATTGGCTGAAAATACTAATCTGGCCGTTATTAACAATGCCGCATTACCTACGAGTGATCCGTTCGGCCCTCAATCATCAGGTTTGAAGTTAAGTTCTATTGCCACGGACTCTGAAGATAATTATTGGCCTGAAGATGGTATCAAATTAGAAATCCTACCAGTTCAAGGTGATGGCGATGTCACTAATATAGAAGTCATAGGTATACTTGATTCCTTAGCTGACGAACGGGATTGGGCAAGTTCTGTCTATATAGTTACGGGAAGAGAGATTGCCAATCAGGTGATGCCAGAGATTACCAGCTATGATACTTATAGCATAATGCTTGCAGAATCTGCAGAAGCTAGTGACTTGGTACCTTACATAGAGACAGCCTTTATAGAGCGCGGCATGGAGGCTGTTAGTACCATTGATCAGATTGAAAGAGGACTTGAACAAGGAGACGCTTTCAATCAATTGTTCCAAGGGTTCATGGGGCTTGGCTTGGTAGTAGGAGTGATCGCAATAGGAGTGCTATCTATTAGGTCCGTAGTTGAAAGACGGCAGACTATTGGCACTATGAGAGCAATTGGTTATAGAGCGAGGATGGTATGGCTAAGTTTCCTACTAGAGTCCTTGTATATAACTTTCCTTGGAATAGTTTTGGGATTGGGTTTAGGGGCATTAACTTCCTGGAATATATTTAATGAGATAGCCAAAGAAGTAGATGGCATCAGGTATTCTATACCTTGGTTCAACGTTTTGGTTATCGTTGGCATTACGCTGTTTTTTGCCCTACTCAGTAGTTTCCTCCCATCTAGACAAGCATCAAGAATTTATCCAGCTGAAGCACTTAGATACGAATAGCTGTCATAAGATGGCCCTTAAGAGTAAGTCGTGTATGACGAAATGGCAGCCCACTGGTTGCTTGAGTCACGGTTAACCAGATGATAACCTTGGCCAATAAGTTACAGGTGCCTGTGCTCCCTTTTTGAACAAATGCTTGACAGAACGATTTACGTACTTACGATGCCTGGGGTTAAACGTTGGATTACCGGTAAATTGGTAACGCCGTTCCGGATGTTTTGGCAGCCTATCCCAGTTAAGGTGAGTGATATCTCCAGCGGGGTGCCACTCTATAGCTAACTTAGCCGCCAGTGATGTCTTCTTGCCGCTCAGCTGTTTTGGGCGGTAGACTAAATCTTTCTACTAGCATGCTGAAGTTGCCCCAAGCCTGTAATTGTGTAGGTGCGAAATGAAACTGCCAGCCAGAATATTGCTGTTGGGTTCCGGAGAACTCGGTAAAGAATTTGTAATCAGCGCGAAGCGGCTAGGGTGCTACGTGATTGCCTGTGATAGCTATAGTGGGGCTCCTGCTCAGCAGATGGCCGATGAACATGAAACATTGGATATGCTTGATGAAGACTCGTTGAGACATGTTGTATCGAAACACAGGCCAGACATCATAGTCCCGGAAATTGAGGCAATACGCACTGAGATACTCAATGAATTTGAAGACAGTGGGATTCAGGTAGTTCCTTCAGCCCGTGCAGTGAACTACACTATGAACCGAGACAAGATTCGCGATTTAGTGAGCGTCGAGCTCGGTATACGTACCGCCAGTTTCGGATATGCTGAGTCACTGGCAGAGTGCGTTGACACGGCCTCGCTCATAGGTTATCCGGTGGTAATGAAGCCAGTGATGAGTAGCTCCGGTAAGGGACAAAGCGTGGTGCACAGCCAATCAGAAATTGCTAAAGATTGGGAATACGCGTGCTCTGGTATGCGAGGTGATAGACAACGTGTCATCATAGAAGAATTCATCGATTTCGAATACGAGATTACATTATTGACGGTATGTCAGAAGAATGGCGAGGTTCTGTTTTGTGCACCAATAGGCCATAGGCAAGAACGAGGTGATTACCAAGAGTCTTGGCAGCCTACGTACATGACAGGAGAGGCGCTCCTGCAGGCACAAAGAATCGCCGAAAAGGTCACGTCCAACCTTGGAGGAGCTGGGCTTTTCGGAGTGGAGATGTTTATTAAGGGTGATGAGGTGATCTTCTCGGAGTTGTCGCCGCGCCCTCACGACACAGGCATGGTAACTCTCATATCACAAAATCTCAGCGAGTTCGATCTCCATGCCAGGGCTGTCCTTGGCCTACCAATTCCTCAACTAGAAATCTACGGTCCATCAGCGAGCCACGTGGTTCTAGCGAATCGCCATGCAAGGCAAGTAGCCTACGAGGGGATAGAGGAGGCGCTTAAGGTTCCCGGGGTTGACATACGAGTGTTTGGCAAGCCTACGGCGCGGCCGTATCGTCGAATGGCAGTGTGCCTAGCACGAGCTAATACACTGGAAGACGCAAGGGCGAAGGCAGACAGCGCAAGCAAGGCAGTTACGATAGTTTACACAGATTGATTGAATTGGCTAACGAACTCCCGCTCCTATTTATGTGAAAGTGCGATAGGCTATTCGCTAGGAGTCCTATGTGGGATCAGGTACAGTGTGGCATAGGGATGAAGCTGAAATCCATACCGTTACTGTTGCTATTGCTAGCACTGATGTTGGTGCTGGTAGGTTGGGGTGATGCTGCACCACTTACCACATATACGCCGTATCCCACGTTCACCTCTGTACCATTTACGGCTACACTAACATCAGTGCCAACAACTACCTCAACTCCCACATCAAATACCATAGTTCTTTACAATTCAGCAGCAAACTAAAGTATGGAGGGGATATTATTATATTAGGCGACCATAGCGAGGAGATATTTTGTGTAGAAATAGGGTTGTCTAAGCAAAACATTATAATGATGTAAGAAACTGGCGTAATGTAACTTACATAATAAGGGTAATCACCCATGGTTGGAGGTAGGTTTGGTTGACAAGCAAATAATAACGTTTGGTGGCTTAAGGCCCACTAGAGGTAGAACGCATCCATTGATAAACTATGTTCTTTCATTACCAAGAAAAGATCATCCAAAAGTGTGTTTTATACCTACTGCTACAGGAGATGCGGCAACGTCGATAGTAGCTTTCTATGATCGATTCAATTCATCAAATGCCGAATCATCTCATCTTTCTTTATTCAATAGAACCGTATACAACATTGAAGAATATTTATTGAGCCACGATATTATTATGGTGGGCGGTGGCAACACAGCTAACATGTTGGCCACATGGCGGGTTCATGGTGTAGATGTTGCTTTAGAGAAAGCCTGGAATTCAGGAGTAATTCTGTGTGGTGGTAGTGCGGGATCTTTGTGTTGGTTTGAATGTGGCACCACAGATTCCTTTAATTTATATGAGCTTGAGCCACTCTACGATGGCTTAGGTTTCTTGCCTGGTTCTCATTGCCCTCATTACGACGGAGAAGAACAAAGGAGACCTTTGTATCATCGACTAATATCAGAAGGGTTCGCCCCCGGGTATGCTGTAGATGACGATGCAGCAGTCCATTTTTTGGGGACAGATGTTTACAGGGTAATTAGCTCCAGAGATAATGCAGGGGCCTACTATGTTCAGAAAATCGGGGATGAAGTTATAGAAACTTCTCTGGAAACTAAGATATTAAGTTGATTATTGCCTAACCGAACTTATTTGTGTGGTAACAAACTGCCTCTTTAGTTCCCAAGCAAGTTGTCTTGGTTTCGATCCTCATCACCCGCTCCACTTTTGCAGGCACGAAAAAGCCCTCTGTCATAACGCCAGGGGGCTTTTTCATTGTCCTACTACAGCAATATGTAGAAAAAGCGGCTATTGTACAGGATTTGACGCTATGTTGAAGTTGGCAATGGCATCCCTCTGCATGTTCGGCAAGACCACAGAATCTATGGTATATACGCCAAGGAACTCATTCAGCGAGGCTGGGCTTGGATATACTCGCTAGAGGAAGAGGCATAGCGGCGCAGGATGAAGCCTCAGTCTGAGGCGATGGAGTTGAAGGGAAGAGCCTTATCAGCTCGACGGAATGACCCACTCGTTTCTTAAGTGATATACTGAGCGTTCGTAGGCTCGCCAACGGAGTCATCGGATCAGCATGGCAGAAACATTAACGAACCAATTCCAAGTTCTGACTACCTCTGAGCAAGTTTCGGAGGTGGCGAAATTACTGTCTCAGCAACCACGCGTTGCGGTTGATACTGAATCAAACAGCCGTCATAAATATCCCGAAAGCGTTTGCCTAGTGCAAGTTGCTACCAAACTTGGAGTGTATTTGATCGATGCCTTGACTGTGAAGGATATGATGCCTATCGGAGAAGTATTGGCAGATGCTTCAGTGGTAAAAGTGATACAGGCGGCATCAAACGATGTTCTTTCATTTGACAGACAATGGGGATTTCGGGTTAGAAACATATTCGATACAGAAACAGCGGCTCGCTTCGTCGGGTTCAAGCAAACAGGACTATCGGCACTTTCCGAGTCCCTGCTAGGCGTACACATGCAGAAAGACTCGCGCATTCAGAGAAGCGATTGGACTCGTCGTCCTCTGAGACAAGATGCGTTGGCGTACGCCGCTATGGATGTTTGGCATCTGTTAGATATACAAGGCGAGCTTGAGAGAAGATTACAGGCTCTCAGAAGACTCGAATGGGTCTCTGAAGAATGCGCCCGCATTGAGGAAATCCGCTATCAACCCAAAGACCCTGACAGTGCATTCCTTTCACTCAAAGGAAGCGGCATGTTGAACGGTCAAGAAAGAGCGGTGTTAAAGCGACTGTTCACTGTGAGAGAGTCTGAGGCTAGGCGTCGCGGGATTCCTCCCTCCTATGTACTAGCGCATGAAACTCTTGTCACGCTAGCGTCGAATCCAGATTCCGATCTATCGAAAGTCCCACAGATGCGGGATCACGTCCGCTCTCGATTCGGCAACCACCTTCGGGATGCCATTCAAAGAGGCTTGACGGACCCTCAGATTAGTCTCCCAACGCGAGCTACGGTAATAAGAGACCCACTTGTCTACGATGAGAATATCACCATCCTCAAGAATTGGCGAAGATCTTTAGCAAGGCAGCTAGCGATTGGAGAGGCTCTTGTCTGGCCCTCCAGAAGCTTGGAACGTCTCGCTAGAGCCCCTAAAGAATTTGGTGACGAACTGAAATCAGTTGAAGTCAGGAAGTGGCAGGTAGTGCAGTTCTCCGCATCATTGAGAAGTCTCCTGCCACGAATGAAGCAGGAGACTTCCTCCGTCAAATGAGATTGCGTTGTATCTGATCTGCAACCCATGTTATCAAGAAGGAGCTAGGCAAGTTCTTATCAGTCTTCCGGCTCTGTGATTGGTGCAGAACCCGACACGGGACGAGAATACGGTGGTGAGTAGAGTAGGTAGATGGGTTACTCCTGGGATACTGGACCGCTCATAGCTAAGATGTCATAAATTAGGCCATAAACCCAACACCAGATGAATCATACTCCGGAGGTCACATGTTCATAGGCGGCGGGTCAGGAAAGTCTCAAGGCCTCCCAGTGATGAGATGAAGGAGAATGGAAGTGGCCTGGCGCGGCTCCAACATACTGATTTCTAGGGTGTACTAGTACGTCACCAAGTGAATGTATGGGTGCGAGGTAGTAGTGAACCATGGACTAGGGATATGTTGATGCGTGGTAGAAGGGTATGACTTGAGGTTTTGGTTATTTGGGTATGGATATCCTTGACATTCTAATTTCTATAAAAGGGTTACTGCATGAGATTATTTAAGGAGTCTGAATAGAGTGAGATAATCAAAAATAGACCCCAAAGCACTGTAGCAATAATGCTTGCAACGATGCTCAAAATGAGTAATTTCTTCATAGATGCATATTAGCATTTACCCCAAGTATGACGATGACTTTACCCATGTATAACCACACCAATAAAAACAGGATACATGTGGATATATGGATATTCATGCAGGCATACCACGCCAGTTCCTTTCCACCTAGTGTGACATGGTATTCATTGGATCGGGAATTCACAGGCCGCACCGATAACTACACGTTGGATCTGTACCTGGGCAAGGAGTATGTGCTGGATATGAAGATTCCTTGATCCTATTCAGTTCAGATTTAGGCCCAAGGCCCGACGTGCTATTTCTTTTGCGTCCGCTGGGAAATCCGAATTCAATACCCACTGAACATACTCAGGATCTTCTGTTGCAATTATACCTATACGCTGTCCTCTGTATTTCCCGAAATTGAAGGTGATCTGTCCGTTTGTCCATAAGAATTTCCCTCCAGTATCGACAGCATTCTGGATGGGCGGATTGCAGAACTCATATAATCCATCAACATCTTTGGGCAACTCGTCGTGCGCAGCCAGTTGAGCGTCCAATACCAGTGCAGATGCGCGCACGTCCGCAATTGAGGTGTGGGCATTGACCAACTCTTCCCCGCAATATTTGCGGTATGCGGCTGAAAGGTCACGGGGATCTAATTTGTGATAGATGACCTGAGCATCCAATATTCGACGCCCATCCCGTGAGAACTCCTTGCCCACACGTCGGAACTCGGCTTCTAGGAGGGGTATGTCGAATCGTAAGACTCCAAATCCACCAATATCACAATCAGTGAGGAATTCGAGCAGGCTATTTGCATATTGGCCGAATTTGGGCGCTGTTGCCACATCGTCGTCCGTAATTCCATGAATCGCCGTTGCCTCAGCAGGGATCGGCATATCGGGATTGATGCGTTCACTCTTCAGTTGCTCTGAACCATCGGGGTGGATCTTCAGAACAGTAAGCTCGACGATCCGGTCTTGATTTGTGTTCACTCCTGTTGTTTCAAGATCCAGGAAAGCTATAGGTCGGCCATGTTGAAGGTTTTTCATACTCCACTCCTTCGGTGTCAGCAACACCCATTATTTTCGGAGTATGTCACAAGATTGAGGGCCAGACAATTCACAGTGTACTTTCGCCTAGGCACCCCTTTGGCCACCCTAAAGGTGCTGACGTGTATTACGGTCCAATTGGTGTAGTCTCTAGGTTGGCATCGTCCATGGCGGCAACCTAGAGTGGTGCGGGATACGGTGATCTGTGGAGTCTACACGACTCGTTCTCAGGAATCTGCGTTCATCTGGGCTCAGGGCACATCAGAGCGGAGTGGCTAAGGTGCAGCTAAGGTCACAGGAGCTTAGGACGGCACTGGTATCGCCATCAATTGCTGACAGGAAAGAACGTATGGAGCTGTGGAGTGATATAGCCCGGGATGGTGGAGAGAAGACTGCGGACAGGCTCAGAGCGACGGAACTCCTTGGCAAAGCCCAGAGAGACGTTCATAGAACGTACTGAGAACAAGAACCTGAACGTGCATGCCCAGTTAGACCGGCTGGAAGTGCTCACCGACAAGCAGATAGACGAACTGCTGGTTATTGTCGAGGATAAGCGGAAGGCCCTGTTGGAGGGAGATGGGTAGGCTAAATCGCCCTGTTCCGCGGCATACCACGACGAGTTATAATGGGGGGTGATGAGGCTAGGAGTCTCAAGGGGTGATTAGTTGAACCTCAGCCCCACATTGTCACTCACATTACTCACAATGTTCAGGTT
>Ga0209501_10003061_pt1 | contig 17073 bp, 14 predicted proteins | sample ArcticOcean_MG_C_4_FD_187434 | JGI IMG/M metagenome (GOLD analysis project Ga0209501, IMG submission 187434) | Marine microbial communities from western Arctic Ocean - ArcticOcean_MG_CB4_134 (SPAdes) (version 2) | ecosystem: Environmental > Aquatic > Marine > Oceanic | place: Arctic Ocean...
CGTCGCAGGACACCACTGTTCCGGAGAGTTACGGGGTGTTCAATCTGTTCGGGGACGGCCTGGCTTCGGCGTCGATGTTTCTTGTCGACAATAACGGCGAGATCGCGTGCCAGAGCATCGGCTTGAACTACACACACCAGGTCGAGGTCGCGGAGATTATCGAGCAGGTTAATAAGCTTGGGTGATGTGTTGGTTCGCCTATTGTCATCCTGAACTAGATTCAGGATCTGTGGCCGGAACGGGGAGGTGTTTACGCTTTAACCTGTTCTTTACTTGCCCTTTAATGTTGGCAGATTGCGGTTGGCAGTGATTCTGAATCGAGTTCGGAATGACATTTGGTGATCTGGGGTTACAGGGTCGATAATTCTCTCGTGCACATGTCTTTTCGAAAATTGGTGATTGCTGTCCTCGCGATGATGCTTGTCGTGGTGGTTGCGGCTTGTTGTGGCTCGTCGTCGTCTGACTCCGTTGGCACGCTGGTCCCCAGCCCATCCACCGAAGATCCCTCCGCAGGGGTCGGGACATCGGAGACCGTAGTGGCATCACCCACTGCGTCTGCCATCGAAAAGCTGCCTTCGTTACCTGTTTTTTCTGTCGCGACGATTGACGGTGAGAACATTCGGCTCGAAGACCTCATCGGAGAAATCCCGGTGTACGTGCTCTTTATTCCTACGACCGGTGACGAGATCGACCGGGCTCAGATGAAAAAACTTCAAGCTCGATACGATGAGTTCGATCAGCTGGGGGCGAAGATCGTCGTGATAGTTGCCGAGCTGCCAAACAAGGTTCTGGATATGAGGGATGACCTCGGCTTGCAGTTTGCGCTAATTGCCGATCCGCTTCACGTTGTTGCGTCCGACTGGCAGGTGTTCGATCTGGACAACGACGGCACGGTTAGCCCGGCCAGTTTTGTGTTTGACGCCTTTGGAAACCTCGCAGCGCGACTGGTGGCAGCCGAACCCGTCGATCGTCCGTCGGTTGATGAGGTGCTATTCGTGATCGTAGAGTCGCTCAGTGCCGGCGCCGCCTAGCTACACGGACCCACCTAGCAATACGGACCGCAACCTGGCGTTACGGACTGCCTACAGCCTATCGCCGAACTGCTGGATCACGGCTCCGGCCGGGGGCTTCGGATAGAAGTTGGTGGCTTTGGCCGGTAGTCGCCATCCGCGGGTGACTATCGACACAAACTCTCGCAGTGGTACCGGTCGCATGATGAATGCCATGCGCGCTGCCCCGCTCTCGATCTGTCGAGCGATCAGTGCGGCATCCTGGTGAGGGTTGATTACCTCTTCCTCGCGCTCGGCAGAGAAAACCGGTCGTATTACATATGAGTGCAGCTGTGAGTATTCAGAGTTTTCGAGTGCGTTCTCAGCCGGAGGTGGTGATTTCATTCGGGCGATGTGGAACTTTCGGGCCTCTTTCGAAAACAGCCCGAACGTAACCTCGTCGGCCTCTCGTTCACCGAGTGCTACCGAGAACTCTTCGATTTGCTCTGCAACGGTCTGATCGGCTGCAGGCGTCCACTCTTCCAGTGCGCAGGTTGATTCGATCGAATCGATAAGTGATGCAAACTCGTCGTCTGTCGTTTCTTCAACGAGCCTGTGGTAGCCGCGGGTGATCAGGCCCTGTTCATCGAACGAGACCATCAGCATTATGCGAAAGTTGATCGATTCGTCGTGGCCGACTTCTCGTTCGGCGCGCACGCTACCTCTGTAACGCAAGGCTGCTTCGTACCGGTGATGTCCGTCGGCTATGAAAATCTCGGAATCTTTCAGTGCGGCTTGAAACACACCGATCGTTCCGGGGTCGGAAACCCGCCAGAGGCGAAGCTGTGGCATGTCGGGAGGATTAAACACTGCCGTTGGTTTGCCACCTACGATTGCCCGCACGAGATTGCCAACACTCGAACGCAGGTCGTCCCTGTAGATGACGAGAAGCGGGCTGTAGTTCGACTGGGCGGCGCCCATCAACTTCACGCGGTCAGCGACCCACTCCGACCGAGTTCCCTCGTGCGGGAGCACAACTTCCTGATCGTAGTCTTCGAGACGAACAGCGGCAACAAATCCTCGCCTTTTTACCGTTTGGCCCAGGTACTCGAACTCCTCTTCAGTGACATATATAGAGGGTGATTCTTCGTGCCTTAGAACGCCAGAGTCGGTCCATGAGTGAGCCGTTTCGGCTGCCTGTTCATAGGGATCGGCGGCCAGCCCGCGCCGGGCCAGTTCGAGCCTCACTATGTTGTATGGCGAGCGGTCATATAGCTCTTGCTGGAGCTGGGGTGTGATGACGTCGAAGGGCGGGCAAACGTGAAGGCTCACGTCGCCTGCTACATCCGGGTTGTAACGAACTGCCCTGAAGGGCTGAATATCTGCCAAAAAGAATACGAGTCTTCACTCAGGGGGAGGACGGGGTTGATTCGTGCGATTAGGTGAATGAGTATAGACCTGTGAGTGCGGTTCATCTGTTTGACGGATGTGAGCATCGTTGTGTTATTTCTACGTGGGTGGTGTCACGGGGGCGTTGTTATACTCGGCACACCGCTTTTCACGTGCGATTTCGGTCGACAGCCACGGGCTGATTTTTCTATATTTCGCCAGTTCTGAATTTTGTCTTTTGCCAGACCAAGATCCTTCACTACAAATGCAGTTCGATTCTGATTCGCCCGAATCTGGTAGTTCAGATACGGGTGAGATCGCCGTTCACGCCACCCAGCTCCGGGCCGAGATTAATCGGGCTAATCGGCTGTACTACGTAGATAACGCTCCCGAACTCGATGACGCTGAGTGGGACGGGCGAATGCAGGAACTGCTGGCACTTGAAGAAGCGCATCCGGCGCTTCGAACGGCCGATTCACCTACGCAGCGGGTTGGTGCGCCACCCGCTGATGGGTTCGATGAGGTCGTTCACCCTGTGCCGATGCTTAGCCTTGGAAACGTATTTGACGAGGATGGTTTACGTGCCTGGTATAAGCGAGCCCTCGACTATCTGGAACTGAAAAGCGCACCAATGGTGTGCGAGCTGAAGATCGATGGTCTTGCACTTGCGATCACCTATCGTGACGGCGTGATGGAGCGGGCAGCAACTCGTGGTGACGGGGAGCGTGGCGAGGATGTAACTGCGAACGTTCGCACGATTCGGAGCGTGCCTCTGAAACTTGAGGGAACCGAGAGCTCGATTCCTCCTGTGGTGGAGTTGCGTGGTGAGGTGTTCCTGCCTAACTCTCGATTCGCGGAGTTGAACGCCGAGCGTGAAGAGGCCGGGCTTCCGGCTTATGTAAACCCTCGCAACTCGGCTTCGGGATCACTGCGCCAGCTCGACTCAACAGAAACCGCCAAACGTCCGCTCGACATGTTTTTCTATGCGCTTGGGTATATCGAAGGCGCCGATGAGTTTGAAGGCCACTGGGACACGCTTCAGGCGATCAAAGGCTGGGGTGGCAGAACGAACGAGTGGACTAAGAAAGTCGAGACGGTCGAAGAGGTGATGGCGTTTATTGGCGAGACGGGCGAACGGCGGGAGTCGCTCGACTACGGTATCGACGGAGTCGTGATCAAGATAGATTCGATCGCCATTCAGCGTCGACTCGGCTATGTGGGTCGTGATCCGCGCTGGGCCATCGCCTACAAGTTCCCTGCCGAGCAGGTCGAAACCGTTCTCAAGGCGATTCACGTAAACGTGGGGCGCACAGGTGCTTTGACGCCGTGGGCTGAGCTTGAGCCGGTGGTTGTTGGTGGCGTTACGGTGGGGCGTGCCACTCTTCACAACAAGGACGAGATTGCTCGAAAGGATTTTCGTGAGGGCGATCGTGTCGTTATTCAGCGGGCGGGTGATGTGATTCCTCAGGTGGTCGAGGTTTCGTTGAAAAACAAGCGATCGGCTGATTCGGTTCCGTTTGAGTTTCCCGACGCCTGTCCATCCTGTGGCACAGAGACGGTGCAGAGCGAGGACGAGGCTGTTACTCGCTGCGTGAACACGACGTGCCCTGCCCAGTTCGAGCGTTTGTTGGAGCACTTTGCTTCGCGTGGGGCGATGGATATCGAGAGTCTTGGCGAGCGGGTTGCGCAGGATCTGCCGAGGCTCGGATTTGTTTCGAATATCGCTGATGCGTACCGGTTACACGAACGCCGTGAAGACTTGCTGGAACTCGAGAAAATGGGCGAGACCCGGGTCGACAATCTGCTGAAGGCCATCGAATATTCTCGTTCACAGTCTCTGTCCCGTCTGCTTTTTGCGCTTGGCATCCCGGGGATCGGATCAGAGAGTGCTGAGTGGCTTTCACGTCGATTCCGCAGTCTGGGCGGTGTGAAGGATTCGACCGAAGACGAGTTGCTGGCGATCAACGGGATTGGTCCGATTGTTGCGAAGACAATCATCAACTATTTCGCTGTTGATCAGAATCGACAGTTGGTTGACGATCTGATCGAACTTGGTGTCAATCCAATCGATGATACGCCGGAGCCTTCTGCGGATCATCCGGCGAACGGTGTGACATTCGTGGTTACAGGTCGGCTCGACTCTATGTCACGATATGAGGCGCAAAACCGAATAAAGACGCTGGGTGGCAAGGCAACGGGTTCGGTTACGAAGAAAACCGACTACCTGCTGGCGGGTGCCGAGGCTGGCTCGAAGCTCGAAAAGGCTCAACGACTCGGGGTCCACGTGATCGACGAGGCTGAGTTCATCGCGTTCATGGATGACGGTATGGTTCCTGTCGCACCAGAATCGACGCCGGAATCGACACCAGAAACTCCCTGAAGATCGGCCAAATTCTCCCAGCGATTACTAACGCTGGAGAAGCTCGCATTGGTCACCCCTGTAAGTCCCGTAGCACGCACTGGATCTGTGCCATTTTCGTTTGCTGAAGATCGGTTCGGGCAGCCGCAACCTGTGCGGGTGATTCTCGATGGTTTCGAGTACCCGGGCGAGGTGATCGTGGCTCCAAACTGGCGTTCTGAATTTGGAGAACCGCTGAGAGGCGTATCGATGTTTCGGTTGGTGCTGCTCCAGACCAGCAAAGCGCCTTCCGCTGAGGAGATATTAGATAGGCGAATATGCGTGGTGGCTCAGAGCGCACCGAGTACGGCTAATCAGCGGATAGGTGAACCAATAGCGGAGTACCGCGTTGGCGACGATGATTCGTTTTCTGGTCGCTCGATTGAGGCGGATATGCGGTCGCTTCGTGAGGTCCGCGAGGGTTATGTCGCGACAAACGATCCCGGATTGAGTCGACTGTTGACCTCACTCGCTGAGCACGAATCAAAGATCAACGAAGCGCTGGCTGGAGCCTCGCATGAAAGCTGGAAGTGGGGGAAGTTGATCACATCTGAACGTCAGCGAGACGTTGAGATTAGCCCGTTACAGGTGTTCCTGCTCGATAGTCCGGAATCGTGGGTGGAAGTTACCGCCGCATTTGTTCTCGACCGGTTGGGTATCTCGGGAAGTGCGGGGACGCTGGAACAGATACTCGAAAACCTGAAATCGGGTCGAATCAAGAAGGCGAAAGAGGAGTTGCGCAAACTCAGCGGACTTCATCTGGGTGAACAAACTCCACTCGATCGAATGAACACTTTACGGCATGACGGTACTGACTCTTCGACCGATATTTCCGGTGTTGAACTGATTGATTTGCTCATCCACGATCTGGGTCTACCGCCTTCTATCTCTTCGTTATGGGCTCTGGCGTACACGCTCGACAACGACTCGGAGATCGAGCTCTTCGGGGCTCAGGAGAACGTCATTTCGTGTCGAGAGACAATATCGCCGAGAGTGGAATCGATGACGTCTCGATTGATGAAATTGCCGTTCTGCGTTCTGAGAAATCAAACGACTGGGATGCCGTGCTGCCATTTCTGCAATTGATCGCTCCTCATGCGAATTCGACCCGGTACGGTGGCGGCCGAAACAGCGATTCTGAAGAGTTCAATCTCCAGTTGACGACCGTTTGCGATCGGGTCAGGCAGATCACCCCGGTGATGCTTTCGCTGGAGGTTGCAACGGGGGCAACCGACCGGCCTTTGACTCATAATGCTGCGAAATTGATCAAGGTGCTCGAATCATCCAGTTGGGTGGAATACGTGGTGCGGGCTCGGGAGTTGTTCGGGTCTGCTTCGACGCTTCGAAGCGCTCTCACTTGTGCGGCAATGCAGTGGTCGATGATCGAAGTGGCACCAGAAATCTAACGCGCTATTTACTATCTGGACCAGGTCGAGTTCGGGCGTGTCGACCATGCGTTGGCGGTCGAACGGCAGATGCTCCGGGCACGTTTTGAGTTGAAATCGCTCGTCCAGAATCCTGCGCACTGGTTGTCTCCCAGCGATGAATTCGAGCGGTGGAGACTGGACTATCGCCGGGCTTACCTTGCAGATCATGCTGACAAGCAGGAGCACAACCGTGAGGTCGAGGCGAAGATAGACGAAACGAGTCGGCGAGTAAGACAAATCGAACTGCTCGAGCGAGTTGATTCCGTGCGATCGGCGATGAGTGCCGACATTGCCCAGTTGTGGAACGAAACGATCCAGTTGTTTGCCGTATGCGAGAGCGACGGATCGGCAATTCGACTGATGGATGTGCCGATGTGCCCGGATTGCCATGGGCGGCTGGGCCAACCGGTGAATCACACCGACATAATCGATATGGTTTCTGAGATTGATCGACTATTCGACGGATACCGTGATCGGCTGGCATCGGTGGTCTCGAATTTAGTGATGGAATCGGATAATTCCGACAAATTAAAAAGCCTATTCAGGCTGAATTCTGCAGGAGATTTGTCTGACCTCGCGAACGTTCTTGACGATAAAGTCATATCCTTCTTGAACGAATTGCTCGGCGAATCTAGCGGAAAATCTGGCGATTGGGCGTCTCCTCACTCTTAGACAAATTATTTCCTATCGGCGGTGGTGGCAGATCTGAAGGCCCACCGTGGATCGTTCTCGGGCTCGGAAATCCCGGTGCCGAGTACCGAAACACGCGTCATAACGTCGGCTGGTGGTGCATGGACGAGCTTGTTCGACGCACCGGTGCCGAGTTGAACCGCAAACGAAAAGAGTTGCGATTTGCCGAGGTCGAACTCAGGGGAAACCAGGTCGTGCTGGCTTACCCGCGCACCTTTATGAACCGTTCGGGATTGGCGCTGAGCTATCTCACAAACAGGTTCAAGACTGGTCCCGAAAAAATCCTCGTGGTTACCGACGACATAAATCTTGCTCCGGGTTCCGTGCGTATTAGGTCAAAGGGTGGTCCCGGAGGTCACAACGGTCTCAAATCGATCATCACAGCACTCGGAATCAACGAATTCCCTCGTGTTCGCATAGGAGTTGGGAATCCCGATTCGGCGGCGGAGCAGGTCGATCACGTTCTGGGCACGTTCGACCCAGCGTCGCGAGAGTTGGTGTCGGCCGCAACACTCCGAGCTGCCGATGCGATAGAGATGATCGTGAATGGTGAGTTAGATAACGCAATGAACAAATTCAACGGCAATGGCGAAGCATCAAAAGCACAGTGATACTGCCTGATAGAGTCACAATGCATTTCAGCCGTTTCACATTATCCAGGGCGTTACTTCTTGGTCTTGGCAGCCTGATATTTCTTCTCGCCGCCTGCCAGAACTCCGATCCGCAAAGCTCGAACCAATCGAGTAACGATCAGACCCCGACAGCCACGTCAACCGACGGCCCTGCGGAGTCGCCAGCCGCACCCACTCCGTCGAGTTCACCGTCATCGTCTGCGCCACCCGTTTTGACACCCACGGCGACGGTCGAGCCATTGTCGGGCAAGGCAACTACCGTCCCTCTACTGTCGTTCGCTCCACCCAACACTCCAACCGGTACGCCTACACAACCTGCGCCCACACCAACCCCGGTTGTGCTCGCTACGACCTCGGGTGGAGATACACCAGCAGCGACCGAGACACCTGTCCCGCCGACGCCAATGCCGACCAGCACTCCGGTCGTTGTCCCTGTTGCCGCGGGACCCGATATACCCACGGCCGCCGATCGGGATCTACAGGATCTGGGAAGACGGCTCGTCGAGGGCTACACCGAGCCGAAAACCATTGTAATTTCGGAACCGTTTACTGTCGGTCAAAAAGTCGACTTCTGGGTCTCGCGTAACAACGGCTACGTTAAGGTTCACGGTGAAGTGATGCACATTTCGGCCAACGCTTACTGGATATTTGAAAACGGCTTCCTTCCTGACGTAGATGACATAACTGAGGCTGCTGAAAAATTCGAATCTGAAGTGTGGCCAGCTGTGACCGACGTTTTCGGGTTTCCGCTGACGCCTGGAATTGACGGTGATGACCGGATGGTTATCTACAACACTGTTCTGCGCAGTGGAGTCGCCGGATATTTTTCAGCTGCCGATTCCTATCCGAGTGAAATTCGTAGGAATTCGAACCAGCGAGAAGCCCTGTACATGTCGGCTGATCGGATTGATCTCACCGCTACTGAATACCTGAGTGTGATAGCTCACGAGCTACAGCACGCCACTCATTTCGCTTCCGATGCGAGTGAAGATTCCTGGATAAATGAGGGATTGTCGGAGATCGCTGCCGAGATAGCAGGGTTTGCTCGATCGGCAGCATCTGCTTTCGTACGGGCTCCTTCGACCTCGCTCGTCTCCTGGGCTCAGCAAATAGGGGTTTCAGCGGCTAACTACGGTGCGGGAAATCTCTATTTCGCCTTCTTAGCATCCCACTACGGGGGGAACGACACGCTCGCTGCTATCGCTCGGCACCCGGAAGACGGCATCGAATCGGTAGATAGTGTGCTTGCCGAGCGGGGCTTCGACGTGACTGCCGACGATGTGTTCGCCGACTGGCTTGTCGCAAACTACCTGAGCACGAACGAAGGCCCGTACAGCTACGAGAGCCACTCGGTGCCACCGGTCAAGAACATCTACAAGCGAGCTCCTGATGCCCTGACCGGTTCGGTTAGAGCATTTGGCGCAGACTATGTGGTCACGTCGAGTGGATCAGGAAAGATGACTGTTTCGTTTACTGGCCAGCCCGAAACCTCTTTACTCAATATGACGCCGTATTCAGGGGATACGTGTTGGTGGACAAATCACGGCGATTCGATCGACTCAACGCTTACGCGAACTCTGGATTTACGTTCAGTGAATTCGGTCACCTTGAAGTACTGGGTCAATTACGACATCGAGGAGTTCTGGGACTACACATATGTGATGGTTTCGACCGATGATGGTGCGAGCTGGAACATTGTGGATACCGATCTGGCAGTTGGGCATGATCCGAATGGAAACGCATACGGTGCCGGTTTAACTGGCGCAAGCGGGGGCTGGGCGCGGGATTCGGCCGATCTATCTCAGTACGCCGGTCAGTGGGTGCTGCTGAGACTCGAGTACATCACCGACGACGCGGTTTTCTCGAAGGGTGCGTGCTTCGACGACTTTGAAATCGCCGAGCTGGACTGGTCGGACGACACTTCGTCTGTTGGAGACTGGGTAGCGAACGGGTTCGCCCTGGTTGAGGAAACGGTTCCCACGCAGTATCTCGTTCAGGTCATCCATGAGAAGCAGGATGGCGATCCGATTGTTTACCAGCTGCCGATCGGTATCGATGCAAAAGGCGGCCTCACGGTTGAGAACGTGGGGGAGGGTGATCTGATCGTCGCGGTGATCAGCGCGGTGACCCGCCTATCGGCGATTCCTACGAGTTACACTTTGGTGATCGAGCCGTAACGTAGACCGCGCTCGCTCGCGCTAGTCAGCAAATCATTTTCAACGCCGGAGCACTCGTCATTAGCAAGCTTTTCACTCCCCTCAAAATCCGAGGCGAGATCATACCGAACCGCGTCTTTTATTCTCCGATGTGTGAGTACTCGTGCGATGGCGACGGTATTGCCACCGACTGGCACATAGTTCACCTTGGCTCGAAAGCGTCTGGTGGAACAGGACTTGTGATGTCTGAGGCGGCCGGAGTGAGCCCTGAAGGCAGGATCACACCGAGTTGTCTGGGTATCTGGTCCGATGCGCACGTCGATGCATTGCGTCCGGTTACGGCTTTCATCTCGAGTCAGGGTTCCATTCCGGCCATCCAGATCGCACATGCCGGTCGTAAGGCTTCCCATTCGGAGCCTTCGAATACTCCGACGCGGCATCTTGATTCGAGCGAAGGCGGTTGGCAGTCGGTTGGTCCAAGCGCTATTCCGTTCGCCGAGACTTTTGGGACTCCAAAGGAATTGACGAAACAGGAGATTGCTGGGGTCACACAGTCGTTCGTCGATGCTTCACTGCGTTCGTTGGACGCCGGGTTCAGGGTGCTGGAGCTTCACTTTGCGCACGGGTACCTTGCCAGTTCGTTTATGTCGCCACTTTCGAATCATCGAGAAGACGAATACGGCGGGTCACTTGAGAATCGATGCCGTTTCGCATTGGAGACGATCGCAGCTGTGAGGGCGGCGATTCCTGAATCGGTGCCGTTGTTGGTGCGAATATCTGCCTCAGAGTTCATTGAGGGCGGCTGGGACATCGAGGATTCGATACAGCTTTCGAAGTGGATGAAAGATGCCGGGGTCGATCTGGTCGATGCTTCAGGGGGTGGTAATGCCTCGAACCAGGTGCTGGAGCTTAGTCCCGGGTACCAGGTGCCGTTCGCGGCTGTGATTCGAGAGCATGCGGGAATAATGACAGGGGCTGTCGGCCTGATCACTGAGGCTCGACATGCAGAAGCGATTCTCGAAGCCGGGGATGCCGACGCCATATTTCTCGGGCGAGAGATTATGAGGAATCCGTACTGGGCCCTGTATGCACAGGCGCAGCTTGACGGTGAATCGGACAGCTGGCCGATTCAGTACAAGCGTTCGGCGTTTGATGGCACGTACGTCGGACCGCAAGTGTAGGGTTCGGTTCAGCGCCTGAGGTTTTGAATGACCGGCGGCTGTTAGCTCAGGTAGTCGGTTGTCGCTCGGACAAACAGTTCGACACCTATGGGCAGGCTCTTTTCGTCGAAGTCGAATTTCGGGCTGTGGTGTACCTCGGCTCCCTCGGTCTCACCGCCGACAAAGAAGAATGCACCCGGGACTCGGTACAAGAATTCCGACATGTCTTCACCACCGGTCACGGGCTCGACCTCTGCAGCACCATCTCCCACGACCTGTTCCGCTATGCCTGACAACCAGTCGGCAACATCGGGATCGTTGACAGTCGGACGGATGCGTTGCTGCTCGGTCACGGTAATTTTGGCTCGACCCGCCTCGCCTACCCCTGCCGCTATTCGCTGAATTGCCGCATACATTCGATCTAACTCTTCCATATCAAATGCGCGAACCGAGCCCTGCAACACTGCTTTCTTGGAAATGATGTTGCCGGCTGGGCTGTCGGTCGTGAAACTGCCAATCGTTAGCACCCCCGGAGTCATGGGAGAAATCTCACGACTTACAACGGTCTGGAGTACCATGACGATCTGCGATCCAATTACGACTGGGTCGATTGTTGTGTGTGGCCAACCTGCATGCCCGCCGGGGCCTTCGATAGCAATTGCGAACCTGATCCCACCTGACATGAGAGGACCGCTGTTGGTTGCAATAGTTCCGACTGGCAATACATTTATGATGTGTAGCCCAATCGTGCGGTCGGGCTTGTATCGATCGAGGACGCCGTCATTAATCATTGCCGCAGCACCGGAGATCGTTTCTTCAGCGGGCTGAAACAGGAACACCACTTTTCCCGCCAGCTGATCTTTCATGCCGACAAGAATTTCGGCAGCCGTGATGAGAATCGAGGTGTGAGCATCGTGCCCGCATGCGTGCATTGCTCCGTTGGTCGAGGCGAACTCAAGCCCGGTTTCTTCGTCGACTGGCAGACCGTCGATATCGGCCCTGATCATCAGAGTTGGGCCGGGTTGTGCGCCTTCCAGTACGGCTACAACTCCGGTTTTGCCGATGCCGGTCTCGGTCGGGAGGCCGAGGGCATTCATTCGTTCAGCGATAAGGGCGGCGGTTGCTGTTTCCTCGAACGCCAATTCGGGCATTGCGTGGAGATGTCGGCGCAGGGCTATTAGGTCTTCGGTTTTCTCGTGTACTGCCTGTGAAATGACGTTGTTCATGCTGGCTCCTGCTTGAGCATCGTGGGGGAATCGTACGGAAGTTTAGCAGGGGTGTGGTAACCCGACAGTCAATTCAAATTAAAGTCGTCGTCGGCCAGATTATCCAACTTCGCGAGAAGGTCGTCGGGTAGTTGCCCCATATCGGCGGCATCGATTGCTAGCTCGAGATGCCTGATCTCTGCTAGGCCAACCTCGATGCCCGAAACATCCGGATTGCGGAGTGCATACCGCACGGCGACCTGCGATCGTTCACCGTGTTCTGGCTTGAGGAGCGGCAGTACGTTTCTCATTCGCTGCTCATCAGAATCAACATCGTTGTCGAGGGCGACTCCACCCTCTTTACCTGTTCTGACGTCGGTGGCGATCACACCCGCTGCGAGTACCCGAATAACGATCACTCCGAGCCCGTTGTCTTCGCACGCAGCGATGATGTTTTTGTGGTCGTATGCCGACCAGTTTGGCTTCATATCGCGCCCGGCTGATGGGTTCAGAAGGTTGTAGTAGATCTGGGCACACTCGAAACGCTGGCTCGCTATAACTTCGTGTAGCGCGTCGGCTTCGCCAGTCGACGTGAATCCGGTGTGGCGAGTTAGCCCTTTATCGACAAGAGACTGCATCGCGTCAGCAATCCCGCCTGGACGCAGCATGTCGTCGGAGGTAAGTGCGCCTTGGAAAGCGTCGGCTGACCCGGCGATCCGATTGTGGACTTGATAGAGATTGATGCTGTCCATTTCGAGCCGTTCAAGGCTTGCCGTAATTGCTCGTTCGGCCTGACCGGCGAAGTCGCCAGCATCTCGATCGAAGGCTGTTTTGGTCGAGATGTATGGGCGGTCATCTTCTGGCAGTTCTTTGATGAGCCATGCGATAGCTTTTTCGGAAAGTCCGTTTCCGTAGCTTGCTGCTGTGTCTATCCAGTTGATCCCGACGTCGAGTGCCATTCTTATCGCGCGGCGACGCGTGTCGTCATCGGCGTTGATTAGGATTCCTCCGACCGCACCCCCACCAAAAATAATCTCCGAAATTTCAAGACCTGTTTTACCGAGCTTCCGGTATTTCATTTGGAATTCCTATGGCGGCGCTGGAACTGTATATTCGTGGCCCGCAAAGATTAGCTAGCTTCGATGCGGTCCCAGCCGGTGTAGGGCACGAGTACGTCCGGGATGACGATTGAGCCGTCTTCCTGAAGGCCGTTTTCGATTACGGCGATCCATATTCTTGGTAGTGCGAGCCCCGAGCCGTTCAGTGTGTGGGGCAGCTTTGTTGAAGCTCCGACTTCTGGACGATAGCGGGTGCCGTTCCGGCGGGTTTGGAAATCGGTGCAGGTCGAAATCGAGCTGACTTCGAGCCACTCTGCCGAGCCGGGTGACCAGACCTCGATGTCGTAGGTTTTTGCCGATTGGAATCCGATGTCCCCAGCGCAGAGCTTCAGCACTCGATACGTCAGGCCCAATCGTTCGCAAAGAGTTGTGGCTTCGCCGACCATCTCTTCGAGCATTTCTTCCGAACCCTCTGGCTCAACGTAGCGGAACATTTCGACTTTTTCAAACTGGTGGACACGCTTGATTCCACGGACGTCACGACCTGCCGAGGTGTGTTCCTTACGGAAGCTCGGGGTTTGAGCGACGTACTTCAAGGGTAGTTTGCCGGGGTCGATTATCTGACCCTGATGTAGACCGTTGAGCGCGACTTCTGCGGTTGGGACGAGCCAGAGATCTGATTCGTCGTCCCGGTATAGATTGTCCTTGAACTTCGGCAGGTTGCCCGATCCGGTCATGGTCTCGCCACGCACCAACAAAGGCGGGTCGATCTCGGTGTAGCCGTGCTCCTCGGTCTGGACATCTAGCATCCATGATGCCAAGGCGCGCTGAAGCTTTGCGCCTTTGCCCTTCAGCACGAAGAAGCGTGCTCCTGAAATGCTCGCACCGGCTTCGAGATCGAGTATGCCGAGCGCCGGTGCGACGTCCCAGTGGGCGTTGCCATGAGCTTCGGTCGGTCCGTCAGACGTACGAATGATGATGTTCGATTCTTCATCCAGCCCTTCAGGCACATCGGCGAGAGGCGTGTTTGGGATCGGCAGCAGCGTGGCATCGAGCTCTTCAAGCACCGTTGCCAGCTCGGCCTCGACGGTCTTGATCCGATCGCCGGTCTCACGCATCTCCGTGATTTCTTCGGGGGTCGGCTTTCGTTTTTCGTTTCCGATCGCCTTGCTCACGTTGTTGCGGCGGGCGCGGTCGGTATCGGCCGTTTGGATCAGCTCTTTGCGTCGAGAGTCGAGTTCGAGGATTCTGTCGATAGGCGGGTCTTCTCCGCGCCGTATCAGGGCAGTTCGAAATTTCTCGGGGTCTCGGACTATCTGTTCCAGTGAAAGCATTATTTACTCTAGTAGTGGTTGAAGAAACTTTGACGTACGTGCGTACGTGCGTATGCGTATTGGGGAATTAGATCAGGAATTGCGCATGGCAGGGAACAATAATATTTCTCGGATCGACTCTTCACCCGCGATCAGCATTGTGAGCCTGTCGATACCGAGTCCAAGTCCGCCGGTTGGCGGCATGCCGTGGTCGATCGCTATGAGGAAGTTTTCGTCCAGGCGATCGGCCTCGTCATCGCCAAACTCGAGTCGCATTCGTTCCTGTTGCTCGAATCGCTCACGCTGGTCTATCGGGTCGTTCAGCTCGGTAAACGCGTTCGCAAGCTCGCTACCCATGACGAAAGCCTCGAAGCGCTCGACGATCTCGTCGGAGTCGGGTTTGCGTTTTGCCAGCGGTGACATCTCGACCGGGTAATCGACGAGGAAGTGGGGCTGGACCAGATGCGGCTCAACTTCCGATGAGATGACTTTGTCTAGCAGTCGGCCCCAAGCAGATCCGGCTTCGACGTGAATCCCACGCTCGCGCATCGCTTCGGAAAGCGATTCGGCGTCACGGGTTTCGACAAAATCGATTCCGGTGCGTGATTTGATTTCTTCTCGAAGATCGAGTCGGGGCCACGGTGGTGTCAGGTCGATCTCGGCTCTGACACCCTCGACGGCCGGAAGCACCATCGAACCAGTTGTTTCTTTGGCGATGTGGGCGACCATGTTTTCGACCATTTCCATCACGTCGTTGTAGTCGGCGTAGGCCTGGTAGCTCTCGATGGTCGTGAACTCTGGGTTGTGATCGTGGTCGAGGCCCTCGTTGCGGAAAAGGCGTCCGATTTCGAAGACACGTTCGATGCCGCCAACGATAAGTTTTTTCAGATAGAGCTCGGTTGCGATTCGCAGGTACAGGTCGCGGTCGAGTTGGTTGTGGTGCGTCTCAAACGGGGTCGCCTGCGCGCCCGCTGCAACGGGCACAAGTATCGGTGTTTCGACCTCGATAAACCCTCGGTTGTGCATGAAGGAACGCACTTCGCGCACGATGTTTGAACGCAGGAGGGCGTTTTTCATCGCTTTTTCGTTTGATATCAGATCGAGATAGCGCTGCCTGAATCGAATCTCCTGATCCTGTAGGCCGTGCCATTTGTCTGGGAGCGGTCGAATCGCCTTGGTCAGCATGGTGATCTCTGACGCCTCGACGCTGATTTCGCCTCTGCGTGTCCGAATCACCGAGCCCTCGACGCCGATGATGTCGCCGATATCGAGCAGGCCAATGATTTCGAATGCCTCGTCGCCCATGGTGTTCTGTCGAGCAAACGCCTGGATTGAACCGTGGCCGTCTTTGAGGTCGATAAATGCAGCTTTGCCCATGCCGCGCCGTGCCATGATCCGGCCTGCCACCCGTATGATCTCAGTCTTAGGATGCTCGGCGTCACCGGCACCGTTGCTGGCCATGATTTCGGCGTACTCGAACAGCTGGGTGGCTTCAACCGATGTGTGGGTCCGGTCGAAGCGTGCGGGGTAGGGATCTATCCCTTTTGCCCTGATCTGAACCGTTTTGGCGAGGCGATCGTCGATGAGTTTGCGTTCGCCGGCCGCCGACTCTTCCTGACTTGGGGTTGGCTGTTCTGGTTGATCTTCGTTGGTCATATATTTCGGCGCGGATGATTCGTGCGTTGGTGTCTCGGATCGTGCCCCTGCCGCGCAGCAAGTGGCGCAGCAAGTGGCGCGGCAATTCATTCTAAGGGAGCGCCCGAGCGAATTCAGCAGCCAGATTCAACACGAAGCAATGTGTTCGTTCTGCCCTGAGGAGAAGTTTCCCTGCACGGCAGACCGCAGTCAACCAGCACCGCTTCCGTGTAAAACGCCGCAAACTGGTAACGGCCCACGATGGTCGTCAAACGACGGTTCCGTGAATAATCGCATGCATCCGAAATGACATCAGGGGTTTCAGGTGCGGATCGAAAGTGCTATGAGCAGCAGACGCAGAGGGTCGTCAGAATCTAAGTTCAGGCGAGCTTCCGGTGGAAGTTCTCTACGCCCAACAACATCCAAAGTGAGATCGGCAATTTTCTCGATGCTGGGACCTGCCGGAGCCGGTGGGCTTCGTGTTATCGACATCTATGCCGGAACCGGTGCACTGGGAATAGAAGCTCTTCAGCGCGGTGCCGAACTCGCCGTGTTCATCGAGCAAAACTCACGTCGGTGCGACGAAATAAAGAAAGCTCTGGAACGACACAGGTTGGCAATGCAAGGTTCTGTTCAAAGAGGTAGCGCACTAAACGCAGTTGGACGACTGAAGGGTGAGTTCGACCTGATTTTTGCCGATCCGCCGTACGATCTCGTTGAGTTCGATGCACTGTTTAAACGTGTCGATGAGGCTGGCCTGATCGCTCCCGGGGCGATTGCATTTCTGGAACATTCAAAAATGACCGAGCTACCCGATTCACTTCCGGGACTCACGTTATCTACTCACCGCCTCTATGGCGACACTGCAGTTTCGGTCTACAAAAGCAATCGGGCATTTATAACGGCATCACAGCAGTCAGGCGGCGAATAAATGGCAACAGCAATCTATCCCGGTACGTTTGATCCGGTGACAAAGGGCCATATAGATATTGTCAAAAGAGCATCTAAATCCGTTGAGCAT
>Ga0209501_10003064_pt1 | contig 17065 bp, 17 predicted proteins | sample ArcticOcean_MG_C_4_FD_187434 | JGI IMG/M metagenome (GOLD analysis project Ga0209501, IMG submission 187434) | Marine microbial communities from western Arctic Ocean - ArcticOcean_MG_CB4_134 (SPAdes) (version 2) | ecosystem: Environmental > Aquatic > Marine > Oceanic | place: Arctic Ocean...
TATTATTAAATATTTAGAAAATACCCAAATTAAATTAAAATTTATATTAAATACACATCATCATTATGACCATGTAGGGGGAAACCAAAAATTAAAAGAAAAATATGGAGCAAGTGTTGTTGGATACAAAGGAGACAAGAAAAGAATTCCAGGAATAGATATACTGGTAAATGATCAAGAAACCTGGATACATAAAAACTTTGAAGCAAAAATAATTCATATTCCAGGACATACACTTGGCCATATATGTTTCTATTTTCATAAAGATGAATCTGTTTTTACTGGAGATACTCTTTTTTCTTTAGGTTGTGGTAAAATATTTGAAGGAACATACGCCCAGATGTTTAATTCCTTGATGAAACTAAAAGAGTTACCAAAAAATACAAAAATTTTTTGTGGCCATGAATATACACTGCAAAATTCAAAGTTTTGTATGGTTCACGATGAAAATAACAATAATCTCAAAGCTAAAATAAATGATATAAAGATAAAATTAAAATCTGGGCTTTCTACTATTCCATCTACTATCAAAGATGAATTAGAGTGTAATATTTTTCTTCGGTCAAACAATGTAGAAACTTTTTCAAAATTGAGGGATTTAAAGGACAATTTCTAGCTTATTCGGACTTGACTATAATATGCTCCCGACTATATTGCAGTTTATAAAAAATAGATTAAACAATGTCATACGCAATCATACAAACAGGTGGAAAACAGTACAAAGTAAAGGCTGGAGAAATCCTTAAAATTGAAAGATTAGAAAATTCTAAGCTTGAAACTAAGATAGAATTTAAAGAAATCTTAGCCTATGGGGATGATAAAAATATCGAAGTTGGATCACCAACAGTTGAGGGTGCAAAAGTTGAAGCAAACCTTGTTGAAAATGGAAAAAACAGAACAATATTAATTTTCAAAAAAAGAAGAAGACAAAATTCTAGAAGAAAAAATGGTCATAGACAGCAATATTCATTAATAAGAATTAACAAAATATTTTCTAAAGATGGTAAAGTTTTATCTGAGGCAGAAAAAATGGTTAAACCTACTAAAAAAAATGAAAAAGTAGAAACCGTAGTAGAAGCTAAAGAAGCAAGTAAATAAACTAGGTAAATTATGGCAACAAAAAAAGCAGGTGGATCATCGAGAAACGGACGAGATAGTGCTGGTCGTAGACTTGGCGTTAAGAAGTACGGTGGTGAAGTGGTAATTCCTGGAAACATAATTGTTAGACAAAGAGGCACAAAAATTTTCCCTGGTGAAAATGTGGGAATGGGTAAAGATCATTCAATTTTTTCTGTCATTGAAGGAAAAGTGGTATTTAAAAAAGGTAAATCAGACAGAACTTTCGTTTCAGTAAAACCCAATTAGTAGTACAACTAAAAAACTAAGAGTTGTATTATGAAGTTTCTTGATCAAGTTAAAATTTATGTAAAGGCCGGCAATGGAGGGCATGGATCTCCTAGCTTCCGTAGAGAAAAATTTATTGAGTATGGTGGACCTGATGGTGGAGACGGAGGTAGAGGTGGCTCTATACTTTTAAGATCAGAAAGAAATTTAAATACTCTTATCGATTATAGATTTCAACAACATCATAAAGGTGGGCGAGGAGAAAATGGCTCTGGACAGAATCGTACAGGTCGTGGAGGAGATGATTTATTTTTAAAAGTTCCAATAGGTACGCAAGTATTTGAAGAAGATAACAAAACTTTAATTTTTGATTTTAAAAAAGAAGGTGAAGAGTTTGTTGTAGCTAAAGGTGGTAAGGGTGGTCTTGGAAATACTAGATTTAAAAGTTCTACTAACAGAGCTCCAAAAAAATTTACAAAAGGTACAATAGGTGAAGAGTATGTAATTTGGCTTCAATTAAAAACTATTGCTGATGTTGGCATTGTAGGATTACCCAACGCAGGTAAATCTAGTTTATTAGCAGCTATTACAAATGCCACACCTAAAATAGCAAATTATAAGTTTACAACTTTAAATCCAAACCTTGGTGTTGCGATTTATGATGACAAAGAAATAACTTTAGCAGATATCCCAGGACTAGTTGAGGGTGCACATGAGGGTGTGGGTCTTGGAATTCAATTCCTAAAACACATAGAAAGATGCAAAACATTGATGCATTTAATAGATATTACTGATGAAAATATTGAAAATACATATCAACAAGTTAAAAAAGAACTTAGTAGTTACAGTAAAGAGATTCTTAAGAAAAAAGAAATAATTGTATTAAATAAAACCGACTTATTAGATAAAGAAGAAGTAGAAGAAATTGTGAAAAATTTTTCTAAAGATAAAGACTCTGAAGTGGTAACTCTTTCAACGCTAGAAAAAGGATCTATATCAAAAATTAAAACTAAATTGCTCTCATATGTATCTTAAGGACTCTAAAATAATTGTAATTAAAATTGGCTCCTCTTTATTAATAGATGAGAATAAAAAAATTAGAAAGAGGTGGCTTTCTGAATTTGCCAAAGATATTCGTGAATTAATTAAAAAAAATAAAAAAATTATTATTGTAAGTTCGGGTGCTATTGCAATGGGCTGTAAAAAACTCAACTTAAGTAAAAAAAATCTTAAAATTGATAAAAGTCAGGCAGTAGCATCAATTGGACAAATTGAGCTTATGAATTTATTTTCAGAACAATTTGTTAAACAAAAAATTAATATATCTCAAATTTTGCTTACACTGGAAGATACGGAACAGAGAAGAAGAGCATTAAATGCAAAAAGAACGTTTGATAATTTGTTTCAATTAGGTTTTGTACCCATTGTTAATGAAAACGATACTATAGCAACTACAGAAATTAAATATGGTGATAACGACAGACTAGCTTCTAGAGTGGCACAAATATCTGGGGCTGATTCACTGATACTTCTTTCTGATGTTGATGGTGTTTATACTCAAAATCCAAAGATCTATAAAAATGCAAAACTATTAAAAGAAATAAGAAATATCGATAAAGATATAGAAAAAATTGCAACTAAAGGCATTAGCGAACATGGAACAGGTGGAATGAAAACTAAAATTGATGCAGCAAAAATCTGTCAACTATCAGGATGCCAAATGGTAATAGCTAATGGTCTGTTAATGAGACCTATTAAAAAAATAATTAAAGATAATAACTGTACGTGGTTTTTATCAAAAGTATCCAAATTAGATGCTAGAAAAAAATGGATTATCAGTTCTATTTCACCTAAAGGAGAGATTGTTATTGATGATGGTGCCACACAAGCACTTTCCAATGGCAAAAGTTTGTTAGCAGCTGGAATTATAAAAGTATCTGGTAAGTTTAAAAAAGGCGATCACATAAAAATTTTAAATAAAAAAAATTCTGAATGTGCTAGAGGCTTAAGTTCATTCTCATCTGATGAAATATTAAGAATTATGGGGCACCATTCTAAAGAAATTGAAAAAATATTAGGATATGTTGCTAAATCTGAAGTTATACATAAAGATGATATGGTGGAGGTATGAAATGAGTCAATATATGAATTTAATAGGGCAAAACGCTAGAAAAGCATCTCTTGAAAAAATTAATACTAAAGTAAAAAATAAAATTCTAAAAAGATATGCCTCATTATTAGATAAAGAGAGAAATTCTATAATTAAAGCAAACGCAAAAGATATAAAATTTGCCCTAAAAAAAAGATTACAGAATAATTTAATTGATAGACTGACTATTAATCATAAAAAGTTAGACAATATAAAAGACTCAATAAATAAAATTACTAAACTAAAAGATCCTGTTGATAATACTCTTGAAAAATGGAGTAGACCTAATGGATTAAAAATTAAGAGAGTGTCTATACCCATCGGAGTTATTGGAGTTATATACGAAAGTAGACCCAATGTTACTTCGGATGTTGCTAGTTTATGTTTTAAATCTGGAAATGCTGTAATTTTAAAAGGTGGGTCAGAGGCAATAAACACTAATAAAATTTTAGCTAAACTATTTCGAAAGTCCCTTAAAGAAAATAAAGTTAATAAAAATTTTGTTCAGTTTGTAGATTCTAAAGATAGAAAAATGGTTGATTTTATGCTTTCAAAAATGAAAGATTATATTGATGTGATAATACCTCGTGGAGGAAAAAATTTAGTAAAAAGAGTTCAGGAGTTTTCAGCCGTACCTATTATTGGACATTTAGAAGGTCTATGTCATACCTTTGTTGATAAAGATGCAGAACTAAAGATGGCTATAAACATCATCTATAATGCTAAATTAAGAAATACTAGTATTTGTGGTGCTACTGAAACAATTTTACTTCATGAAAAAATTGTTAAAAAATTTTGTAATCCTATTTTGAAAAAACTTGAAGAAAATAAATGTAAAATATATGGAGATCATTTTTTAAATAAATATTATAGAGGTAAAATTTCCATCGCAAAAAAGAAAGACTGGTCTACAGAATACTTGGCTCCTACAGTATCAGTAAAAACTGTAAAAAATTGTGAAGAGGCAATTAAGCATATTAACAAATATGGCACTATGCACACAGACTCTATAATTACTAAAAATAAAAAGACTGCTAAAAAATTTTTAAAAAATGTCAAAAGCTCAATAGCCATGCATAACACATCAACACAGTTTGCTGATGGTGGAGAATTTGGATTTGGTGGAGAGGTTGGCATTTCAACAAATACTCTTCCACCCAGAGGGCCTGTTGGTTTAGGTCAACTTATTTCTTACAAATATGAGATTATTAGTAATGGTCAAACGAGAAAATAAATTGAAACCTGAAAGAACAAAAATTGGTATTTTAGGTGGTACATTTGATCCTGCACATAAAGGACATTTAGAAATATCAAAACAAGCAAAGAAAAGATTTGGACTAAAGAATATTATTTGGGCAATTACAAAACAAAATCCATTTAAAAATAAAAGTAAATCAAATTTAAGAAGTAGAATACAATTTGCAAAAAAAATAATAGACAAAAATAATTATATTAAAGTAAAATTTTATGAAGAAAAGATAGGCTCTAACAGAACAATTCATTTAATTAAGCATTTAAGCAAAGAAAAGCAAAATGAAATTTATTTCATTATAGGTGCTGATAATCTTATAAATTTTCACAAATGGTATAAATGGAAATCTATTATAAAAAAATGCAATATTTTAGTATTTGATCGTCAGGGGTATAAGGCTAAATCATTAAAATCAGTAACCTTTAATGGGATAAATAAAAAAAAATTAACTTTTGTTAATTTTAAAAAAGTTAATATTTCATCTTCTCAATTAAGAAAAGTTTGATAAGGTTTATTTAATTAATGGAAAAAAATAAAAATCTAAAAAGCATCATATTAGACACCCTAGACTCCAACAAAGCTTTAGACATAATCTCTATCAATCTTAAGAATAAAAGTTCCATGGCAGACTACATGATCATAGCAAGTGGAACCTCTTCAAGACATATTCAGGCTTTATCAGAACAAGTGTTAGAAAAGTTAAAAGCTAATGGAGTTAAAAATTCTAAGATAGAAGGAAAAGAAAGTTTAGACTGGAAATTGATTGATGGTATTGATTTGATTGTTCATATATTCAATCCTGAAAAGAGAAAATTTTATGAACTTGAAAAAATATGGTCTGAGCTAATTCCTAAAGAAAAAGTAATGATATAAACATGATAAAAAAATTAATTCTTTTTTTTATTATCTCCTTATTTATTTTCGAAAAAAGTTTTTCTGAAAATTCTGACATATATAAAAAGATAGACTTATTTGGCGAAGTGCTTGAAAAAATTAATAAAGAATATGTTGATGAAGTAGACCAATCCAAAAGCATGGATGCTGCAATAAATGGATTGTTGCAATCTTTAGACCCCTATTCAGCTTACATGACTCCTGAAAGTTTTGAAAGTATGCAAACTGAAACAAGTGGTAAATTTGGCGGTCTTGGAATTGAGGTTGGCATGGAATCAGGTGTCGTAAAAGTAATCTCTCCTATCGATAATACTCCAGCTTCAAAAGCAGGATTAAAAGCAGGAGATTATATTGTAAAAATTGATGGTGAGCAGGTGCAAGGTAAATCATTAATGGAAGCTGTTGATTTAATGAGAGGACTTGTTGGTTCTAGTATTGAAATAACTGTTAGAAGACGAGGTGTTAAAAAAGCGTTAATCTTTAATATAACAAGAGAAATTATTCAAGTTCAGTCAGTTAAATCTGAACTGATTGATAATAATATTGGTTACATTAGAGTAACTTCTTTTAATGAAAATAGCAGTGATCAAATTAAAGAAAAAGTTAAAAAGCTAAATAAAGATAAAAACGTAAAAGGATATATTTTAGATTTAAGAAATAATCCTGGAGGTTTGCTTTCTCAGGCAATTAAAATTTCAGACTTTTTTTTAGAAAATGGTGAAATTGTATCAACTAAAAGTCGAAAAGTTTCAGAGAACAGAAAATGGTTTGCAAAAAAAGGTGATATAATAGACGGCAAAACACTAATTGTACTTATTAACTATGGATCAGCATCAGCATCAGAAATAGTAGCTGGTGCATTAAAAGATCATAAAAGAGCTATTATACTTGGAGAAAGCAGCTATGGAAAAGGTTCCGTACAATCAATAATTCCTTTAAAAAATAGAGGTGCTATCAGATTAACAATTGCAAAATACTATTTACCTTCAGGAAAATCTATTTCTAAAGTAGGTGTAACACCTGATATAGAAGTAGTGGAAGGTTCAGTAGATTTTACATTTAATTCTGAAACAGATAATCAATTAAACTTTGCTTTAAAACTACTCAACGGATAAATGACAAACAAAAATATAAATTTACCTCTTAGAAGTGGGGTTGGAATTGTTGTATTAAATAAAAAAAATGAAGTCTTTGTTGCAAAAAGAATAGATAATCAAAAAAATTTCTGGCAAATGCCTCAAGGTGGTGTTGATAAAGACGAAGACTATTTAACTGCTGCTTATCGAGAACTAGAAGAAGAAACTAGCATCAAGAATATAGATATAATTAAAGAACTAGATGAATTAATCTCTTACGAGTTACCTAAAAATTTATTGGGAGTTATTTGGAAAGGTAAATACAGAGGTCAGGAGCAAAAATGGTTTGTAGTGAGATTTTTAGGACAAGATAGTGAAATTAATATTAAAACTAAAAATCCAGAGTTTTGTGAGTGGAAGTGGATTGATCTTGAAAATATAACTGACCTAGTTGTAGACTTTAAATTGCACGTGTATGAGGATGTTAAAAAAAAAGTAAAAGAGATTCTTAATTAAGAGTTTTTAAAACATCAATTTTTTGATCTACTAAATATTTATTTTGGTCTGTAATTTCACTATTTTTTGAATGTTCTTCTGCTTGCGTGAGCAGCTCACTAATTTTATCTTTATCAATATCTTTGATATTAAAAATAGAACTTGTTAGTACTGATAAATTATTATTCTTAAATTCAACAATTCCATCTTCAACATAATAATTTTCTTCCCCAGATTTAGAAAAGATTTTAATAACACCAGGTTTTAGGAATGAAATAATTGAGATATGATCTTTTAAAATCCCCATTTCTCCTTCAAAAGCAGGTATAACAACTTCTGTTACATCTTCTTTTGAAAGAAAAGATTTTTCAGGGTTTACTATTTCTATTTTGAACTCTTCACTCATTATGCGGCAGCCTCTTTCGCCATTTTTTCTGCTTTTTCTACGGCTTCTTCAATTGTGCCCACCATATAAAATGCAGCTTCTGGTAAATGATCGTATTCACCATTACATATTGCAGCAAAACCTTTAATCGTAGATTCTAAATCTACTAATTTTCCTGGCGAACCAGTAAAAACTTCTGCAACAAAGAAGGGTTGTGATAAGAATCTTTGTATTTTACGAGCTCTAGCCACTGTTAATTTATCTTCTTCAGAAAGTTCATCCATTCCTAAAATTGCAATAATATCTTGGAGGGATTTATAAGTTTGAAGAATTTTTTGTACTTCTCTAGCAACCCTATAATGTTCATCTCCAACTATTCTTGGATCTAAAATTCTAGAAGTAGAATCTAGAGGATCAACTGCTGGATAAATTCCAATTTCAGCTATTTGTCTAGATAATACAGTTGTTGCATCTAAGTGAGCAAAAGAAGTAGCGGGTGCAGGATCGGTTAAGTCATCTGCTGGTACATAAATCGCCTGCACAGATGTGATTGATCCTTTATTAGTTGTTGTAATTCTTTCTTGCAGATTACCCATATCTGTTGCAAGTGTAGGCTGATATCCAACAGCTGAAGGAATTCTTCCTAGTAGTGCAGAAACTTCTGAGCCTGCTTGAGTAAATCTAAAGATATTATCAACAAAGAAAAGTACATCTTGTCCTTCTTGATCTCTAAAATACTCAGCTACTGTTAAACCTGTTAAGGCAACTCTTGCTCTAGCCCCTGGGGGTTCATTCATTTGTCCATACACTAGTGCTGCTTTTGATCCTGGTCCCTCAGATTTAATAACTCCTGAATCTATCATCTCATGATAAAGATCATTTCCTTCTCTAGTTCTTTCTCCAACTCCAGCAAATACAGAGAATCCACCATGTGCTTTTGCTACGTTGTTAATTAATTCCATAATAAGTACTGTCTTACCAACACCCGCACCTCCAAATAGACCAATTTTTCCACCTTTGGCGTATGGTGCTAATAAATCAACAACTTTAATTCCAGTTACAAGAATTTCTGTTTCGGTTGATTGATCACTAAATTCTGGTGCATCTCTATGAATTGGCCACTTTTCTTTTGTTTTAACTTCACCTTTTTCATCAATAGGTTCACCTATTACATTTATAATTCTTCCTAAAGTTTCTGGTCCTACTGGAACCTGAATAGGAACACCTGTTGCAGTTACTTCATCTCCTCTTTTTAAACCTTCTGTAGCATCCATTGCGATTGTTCTAACACTTGATTCACCAAGGTGTTGAGCAACCTCTAAAACTAATCTATTGTCTCCATTTTTACATTCTAATGCTGATAAAATTTCTGGCAATTCTCCATCAAATTTTACGTCTACTACTGCTCCAATGATCTGTGTGATTTTTCCTTTGCTCATAATTATAAACTTTCCGCTCCTGATATGATTTCAATTAGTTCTTTTGTAATAGCTGCTTGACGACTTCTATTATACTCAATAGTAAGCTTGTCAACCATTTCACCTGCGTTTCGAGTTGCACTATCCATTGCGCTCATTCTTGAACCCTGTTCGCTAGCTGAATTCTCTAACATTGCTTTAAAAATCTGTGTAGATATATTTTTAGGCAATAAGTTGCTTAAAATCTCATCTTCATCTGGTTCAAATTCATAATTATCATCAGAAGGATTTTCGTCTATTTCGGGAGTTTTTAAAGGTATTATTTGTTGTTCTTGAGGTATTTGAGTAATTACATTTTTAAATTTATTATAAAAAATTGTACATACATCAAATTCTTTTTTTTCAAAATTTTCAATTATCATCTTTCCTACTTTTTCAGCATCTAAATAATTAATAGTTTTTGAATCTTTAAATGATATTCTTTCAACAATATCATCTTTATAAACTCTCTTTAATTGGTCATAACCCTTAGATCCTACAGTAATAATTTTTAAAGTTTTTCCTTCATCGGATATTTTTTTAAAATATATTTTAGCTTTTTTAATAATGTTTGTATTAAAACCACCACATAGACCACGATCAGATGTTAAAACAATGCATAAATGTACCTTCTCTTCACCTGTTCCCAAAAGTAACTTAGGTGCATTTTCTTTATCAGAAATACTGCTAGATAAATTAAGAATAATATTATTCATCTTCTCAGAATAAGGTCTTCCCTTTTCAGCATTTTCTTGTGCTCTTCTAAGTTTAGCAGCCGCAACCATTTTCATGGCTTTAGTAATTTTCTGTGTAGACTTTACACTTGCTATCCTTTTTTTTAAGTCGTCTAAAGTTGCCATATTTTAAGAATTAAAATTTTTCTTAAGTTCCGTTATTATTTCAACTAATAGTTTTTCAGTGTCATCCTCGAGCTTGCCGGAGCTTAAAATAGATTCTAAAATTTCAGGCTTTTCAGATTTACATTTTTCAATAATTTTAGATTCGAAATCAAAAATATTCTTAAGCTCTACATCATCTAAATAACCTTTAACTCCACAAAAGACTGAAATTACTTGTTCAGCAACTGTCATTGGTGAATATTGTTTTTGTTTTAAAAGTTCAGTTAACTTTGAACCTCTATTTAAAAGTTTTTGTGTTGATACATCTAAATCAGATCCAAATTGTGCAAAGGCAGCCATTTCTCTATATTGAGCAAGTTCAAGTTTCATTGAGCCAGAAACTTTTTTCATTGCTTTTGTTTGTGCTGCAGATCCAACTCTAGAAACTGATAAACCTACGTTGATTGCTGGTCTAATTCCTTGGTTAAACAATTCTGTTTCAAGAAATATTTGTCCATCAGTAATTGAAATAACGTTAGTTGGAATAAATGCTGATACGTCTCCACCTTGCGTTTCAATTATTGGAAGAGCAGTTAATGATCCTCCACCATGCTCATCACTAAGCTTGGCAGCTCTTTCAAGCAATCTACTGTGCAAATAAAATACATCTCCTGGGTAAGCTTCCCTTCCTGGAGGTCTTCTCAATAAAAGTGACATTTGTCTATAAGCTACAGCCTGCTTAGATAAATCATCATAAATGATTAATGAATGCATACCATTATCTCTATAGTATTCACCCATTGTACAGCCCGTATAAGGTGCCAAAAATTGAAGTGGTGCTGCATCTGAAGCTGTAGCAGCTACAATTGTTGTATATTCCATTGCACCAGCTTCTTCTAAAGTTTTTTGAATTTGTCTAACAGTAGATCTTTTTTGACCTATGGCAACATAGATACAATAAAGTTTTTGTTTTTCATTCCCAGATTCATTTATTTTTTTCTGGTTAATGATTGCATCAATAGCAACTGCAGTTTTTCCAGTCTGTCTATCACCAATAATTAATTCACGTTGTCCTCTTCCGATTGGCACTAAGCTGTCAATTGACTTTAAGCCTGTTTGCATAGGCTCACTAACAGATTGTCTTGGAATAATTCCAGGAGCTTTTACCTCAACTCTGCTTCTTTTTATTCCTTTATCTAAAGCACCTTTACCATCAATTGGGTTACCTAATCCATCAACAACTCTTCCTAATAATTCTTTTCCAACAGGTGCATCAACGATACTTCCTGTTCTTTTAACAACATCACCTTCTTTAATTTTTCTATCATTCCCAAAAATTACAACTCCAACATTTTCACTTTCTAAGTTAAGAGCCATTCCTTTTGATCCATCAGAAAATTCAACCATCTCACCTGCTTGAACATTGTCTAATCCGTATACTCTGGCAATACCATCACCTACTGATAAAACTTGACCAACTTCAGTCACTTCTACTTTATCACCAAATTTTTTAATTTGTTCTTTTAATATTTTTGTTACTTCTGATGGGTTTATATCCATTTATGCCTCTATCATCCTATTTTCAATTTGTTGTAATTTATTTTTAATGGAAGTGTCCACCATTGTGCTTCCAACTTGCACAATCAAACCCCCAATTAAACTTGCGTCGTGCTTGTAGTTTAATTTTATTTTAGAGCTAAAGTTTTTAGTTAGCTCTTCTTTTATGTTTTGAACTTCATTTTCTGTAAGATCTTTTGCAGAAGTTAATTCCGCTTTTAATTCACCTCTTTTAATTGAACACGTTTCAATAAAACTTTTCAATATTTTATCGATATAAAAAAATCTTCTCTTGTTTATTAAAAAGCTTAAAAATTTTGTTAATAGTTCGTTTAATTTATATTGTTCTGAAATTTTGATTAAAGCGTTAAGCTGACCTGCTTTATTATTTGTTGGATTCTTGATTAAAGATCTAAAATCTTCACTTAAAACAATTAAATTAATAATTGAAGCAGAATGGTTTTCAATTTCACTTAACATATCAGCTTCTAACGCTAATTCATAAAGTGCCAGAGAATATCTGCCAGCTAATGTTTCTGAAAAACCTTTATTTTTACCCAATTTTCTGTTCCTTATAAATAATTGAAGATTTATTAAAATTCTGTTTTAATTAACATATGACCCTAAGCTCTTCAAGTCACACATTGTCTAAAAGTGTTATTTTTTCTCCATTAATTGAAGTTTATTGGATCAACATCAACCGTTAGTTTCATTCCATTAGGAAATTTGAATTTTTCTATGATTTTTCCTAGTGAGTTCTGAACTTTCAGAGACTTACGTCCCCTAATCAAAAGTCTCACTCTAAATTTTCTTTTTAATCTAAATATAGGGGCATTCACAGGACCAAGAACTCTACCCTCTACTGATTTTTCTATAAAACTTTTAAATTTATACGCTTCTTTTTCAAGGTCTCTTTCATTGCTGCCTGTAATTATTAAAGCAATAAATCTTTGAAAAGGAGGAAGCTTATTTTCTCTTCTAATTTCAAGTTCTTTGTCCAAAAATATATCAGGATCTTTATTTGTAATATCTGTAATCATTTTGGTATTTAAATTGTAGGTTTGAAAATAAACAGTTGCAGGTTTACCTGTTCTTCCTGCTCTACCAGAGAGTTGGTGGTATAATTGTAAATTCTTTTCTGCACCTCTTAAATCATGACCTTGTGACGATAAATCGATATCAACCACAACAATGCAATTTAAACTTGGAAAATGGAATCCTTTTGAGATTAATTGAGTCCCAATCAAAATTTGGATTTCATTATTTATAATTTTTTCTAAAATTTCTGATGAACTTTTTTTATTCATAGTATCACTAGAAAAGATGGTTATTTCTTTGGTGGGAAAAATTTTTTTAACTTCTTCTGATATTCTTTCAACTCCAGGCCCACTAAAAATAAAATCACATTTTCCTTCTTTGGAACAGTCTCTATTTAGTAAAGCTTTATATCCACAGTAGTGACATAATAAATTTTGTTTTTTTTTATGATACACCAAATTTATTGAACAATTTGGACATGAATAACTACTAAAACATTTTTTACAAAATACGTGAGGTGAAAAACCTCTTCTATTTAAAAAAAATAAAACTTGATCTTTTTTTTCAAGGTGAAACTTTACTTTTTCAATTGTATCTTTTGAGATCCAGGATTGAGATCCTAATTTTGTGTTATTTAAATTAATTATCTCATACTTTGGCAAAGATGCATTTAAATATCTTTGATCAAGTTTTGATAAACTATATTTACCTTTTTTAATATTATCATAAGTTTCAATAGACGGAACTGCTGTTATTAAATTGATTGGAAAATTTTCAAAAGATGCTCTTGAAATTGCCATATCTCTTGCATTATAAGTTATTCCCTCATCTTGCTTATAAGATTGGTCATGCTCTTCATCAACAATGATTAATCCCAATCTTTTAAAAGGCAAAAATAATGAAGACCGAGCACCTATTACAACTTTAATTTTATCATTGGCAACTCCACTCCAAATTATCTCTTTATTTTTCTTTGTAATTCCTGAATGCCATACGGCAGGCTTAAATCCAAAAAATTCTATAAATTTATTTTGAAACTGCCCCGTTAATCCAATTTCAGGTAGTAGAATTAAACCTTGAAAACCCTTACTAATTATCTCTTTTAAAGCTTCAAAATAGACCATTGTTTTACCCGAACCTGTTGTTCCCTGTAAAACATGAACTCTAAATTTTTGATTAGAAATATTCATTTTTTTTAAACAACTCTTTTGCTCTTTTGAAAGCTCAATTTTATTCTGCTTAATATCAATTTTATATTGCTCATAGACTTCACTTGAAATTTTTTCTACAACATTACTGCTTAATAATAACAATTTTAAAGCCATGCCTTTGGGAATCATATTATATTCTGAAAACCAATTTAAAAACTTGATGGTATTTTTATTTAAAGATGGAACATCTAGCTTTCTTAAAACTTTCTTAATTGCAAAATTCTTAATAGTTTTTTTTTCAAACTCGTCCCAAACTACCCCTGTAAGCTCTGAATTTCCGAATGGCACAACAACATAATCACCTACTTGTATTTTTAAATCAGAATTGTAGGTAAATGGATGATTAAAGATGTTGGGTAAAAGAATCGGTATTTTCATATTATTATAATATGAAAATATACTCTCAAATAATCATTTTTCTTCAATTAAATAAACTTTCTTTACGAAAATACACTAAGCTATTATCTAGTATTAATTGCTAAAAATGGATTGTGTAATTAATATTATTAAATTTACAATCAATTTCATCTAAAGACCTGAAAAAAATTTCATTTAATTTATTAGTATGAACGATTTCACAATTTCTAACTTCTTTATTTAAAAGAGAGGATATAGCATGTTCTTTAATATTTTTGCCTGTTTGACTTTTAATACCTAAATTAATCCCTTGAGTAATAATAGCTTGAGGAATACTACCTGTTGTTGCCACAGTTAAAGCTGGTCCTAACATTGTTGAATTTTGAGCACATCCACCTAAAAAAACGAATGCTAAAAAAATTGTCAATGTAATTTTCATTATGAATACTTATAGTTATTTACAGTTTTTGATTAAATAAAATTAATTATAAAATATAGTATTTTTATGGTCATTTTGGTTTTTATCTACCTATACCAATAATAGTTAAATCGTCATCAAGAATATCTTGATTTTCTTTAATTCCTTGTTCTTTTAAATTTTTCTTTGAACTTTTTAATCTTATTTCCTCTGTAGCGTTTTCTAATTCTTTTTTTAATGAAGAGTTTTGATGTTTTAATATTAATTCTTTAACACCTTGTATTCCTATTTCTTTTTTATTTTCATCCATGCACTCTGAAAAACCATCTGTGAAACAATAAATTCTTCCTTTGTTTAAATTAAATTTTTCTAACTTATAAACATTTTCATCTTTGTGTTTTATGACTGCAAGAGGCATTGAGCTAGAAGCATATTCTTTAAAATCTTTATTATTTCTAACTAATACTGGTTGGTGACCTGCATTAGATACCTCAACTAAATCTGTCTTAAAGTTATACCTACCAACAATAGATGTAACAAAAGTACCAGCTGGGTTGCTTTCTTTTAAATCATTATTCATTTCTAATAAAATTTCATTGGGTTTATATTTTTGTCTAGCAAAAATTTTAAATAAGGTAATAGCTTTTGCCATAACCATACCAGCATTTACGCCTTTTCCAGAAACATCAGAAAGTGTAAAATACACTTCATCATCATGAAGATAAAAGTCATAAAAATCACCTGATATTTCACGTGCTGGAATATTTAAACCATAAATAGGATAATTATCCAAATCTCTTTTAGGCATTAAGCGTTTTTGTACATCCATTGCTAATTTAATTTCTTGTGAGACTCTATTTTTCCACTTATTTTTTTGTTTTTCTGATTGTTCTAATTTAGCCATTAAAACATTGTATTGTGTTCCAATAATTCCACTATCAGTAAAAGGATCTTGGGGTGCCCTTATAGAATAATCTTCATTCTTTGCTTGGTTTGTTAAAACTTCTAATAATTCATGGGTATCTGTTGAAGCGTTATGTTCTGAAATATTCAAACCAAGCTCTTCATCTATCTTACTAACTCTTAATGGATAAAAATAATTTATTGATTTAAAAATTATAAATGAACTAAAGAAACAAAAACCACCTATGCTAAAAATACCAATAAGTTGAATAACTAATTGATCTAATCTAGATATATCTAATCCCATTAATTCGAAATTTGCAAAAATTGCGACTGCTAATGTGCCCCAAATCCCTGACGCCAAATGAACCGGAATTGCACTCACAACATCATCTATCTTTAATTTTTCTAATAATAAAATTGTTGAACCTGAAATTATACCACCAATACTCCCAATTATAATCGCATCTGAAGGGTCTACATAAGCACATGAGGCTGTAATCGACACCAATCCAGCAAGTGGTCCTGTTATTATAAACAGTGGCTCTGGTTTTTTTAACACTATCATTCCCATTATGCTTGAAAAAATTAATCCAAAAGAAGCAGATAAAAATGTATTAATTAAAATTAAAGGAATTTTTAAATCCATTGCACCGTTTGCACCACCATTAAAACCAAACCAACCAAACCACAAAACTAGCGCACCTAATGCTGCTATTGGAGTATTACTTCCTTGATAAGAGCTTCTTTTTTTGTCTTTTCTAAATCTTCCAGTTCTACTTCCTACAATTAATAAAACTGATAAAGCAACCCATCCACCAACAGAATGAACTACAGAAGCTCCAGCGAAATCTAAATAACCCATTTTGCCTAGCCAACCAAATTTCACTGCCGGATTATCAAAATTAAAAGCCCAAACCCAGTGGCCTACTATTGGATATATCAAGCCAGATGTTATAAATGTAATAATAATGTAAGAAAAAAATTTTAATCTTTCTGCTACCGCGCCCGAAATAATAGTTGCAGCAGTAGCAACAAACATTGCCTGAAAAACAAAGTATGTCTGATAGCCTGCAACTTTTGTTGTGAAGAAATAAAATTTATTTCCAAATAATCCTGCAACACTAGTCCCATACATTAAAGCAAAACCAAATGCCCAAAAAGTGATTACTGAAATACCAAAATCAGTTACATTTTTTAATGCTACATTAATACTATTTTTGTTTCGTGATAACCCAGTTTCTAAACACATAAAACCTGCTTGCATTAAAAAAACTAGAATTGCACAAATTAACAACCAAAAGGTATCCAAGTTTGCTTGTAGAATTGCATCTAAACGGAACTCTAATGCATTTAGAGCTCCTTTATTTGTAAGCCCTAGTTGTGTAATTTGTGACTGGAGCTTATTAATTAGTATCTGAGTTTCTACTCCAACCATAAAATTTTAATATACTGCTAATCAATCAGTTTTCTTGCTTCACCGGCATCAGTAATAAACTTGTCTGCTTTAACAACTTTAACTACTTTAAAACCTGTACCTACAATTGCTTTTTTGAATTCTTCAAGAGATAAATTAGACTTTTCTTCAAATGCAGAAACGGCAACTCCTTCGGGCCAAGAAACCTTAACATGTGCTGTTGGACTTACTTTAATTAGTTCCATAGTGACCATATTTTGACACTTAATACAC
>Ga0209501_10003065_pt1 | contig 17064 bp, 7 predicted proteins | sample ArcticOcean_MG_C_4_FD_187434 | JGI IMG/M metagenome (GOLD analysis project Ga0209501, IMG submission 187434) | Marine microbial communities from western Arctic Ocean - ArcticOcean_MG_CB4_134 (SPAdes) (version 2) | ecosystem: Environmental > Aquatic > Marine > Oceanic | place: Arctic Ocean...
TCCGAGTAAACTTGAGTTTAGTTGAGCGTTTTCTAGCACAAGTCTTTGGTCAAATATTGCTTGTTTTTGATGAGCAATTCCAAGTGTTATAAATGGCCAATCAGGGTTAACATTTGGAATTGTTAAAGCAATTCCGATTGACCCTATCGTTGCTGAAATATCAGTAATTAGATTTCCAGTTTCTCCAAGTGTTGCATTTGTGCTACTAGCAAAGAGTCCAGTTGAAATACTTACGTCTCCTCTTCTATATATCCCTATTCCCGCTGGGTTTATTCCCATTGAAGCTATGTCAGCTCCCAAGGCTCCAAATGCACCACCCATTCCCATTGTGCGAATCGAACCTGTTGGTTGTGTAATTGAGTATCGGAGTACATCAACTTCATTCTGGGCTAAATAAGTGTCTTGAAAAAATAAAAACGACAGAGCAAAGAATACAGTTTTACATGCACGCTCTACTTTGCGCGATGACCTAATGATAATCATTATAGGAAGGTTATGGTCTACGACCGCCGGATTTCCCCGTCGAGTTGTTTGATCTGCCAGTTTTGTTAGAATGACTGCCGTTGTTGTCATTTCTAGCGCTGGGTCTTGAATTAGAAATGTTCGTATCGTCTGATCGAGTTGCGTTGTTATTTATTCTTGAAGAATTCGCAGGCTCCCAATTCCAAATCGATCGAGTATTTTTCACATGAGAATTTTCACTACTTACATTCGTTGAGTTTGTAACTCCACTTCCAGTTTCTTCAGTTTTATTCGTGCTCAATCGACCACCTCTATAGTTACTGTTAGTTAGTGTACCTGTAAGAAGCGGAGTTCGTGGCCCTACTAAAACTGAGCTGGTGAAATATGTTTCACCTCCAGAGTAGCTACCGAAGTATCCCCCACCATTAGATCCTCCGTAGCAATAATTGTTGTAGGGATTGTATCCGTATCCTCCGTATCCATAATTATTGTAGGGATTGTATCCGTATCCTCCATAGCCATAATTGTTGTAGTTGTTGTTCCCGTATCCTCCATAGCCATAATTGTTGAAGTTGTTGTTCCCGTAGCTGTTATAACCGCAGTTGTTATAACCTGATCCGTACGGTGAGAAATAACTGCTTAGGCCTAATGAATTATATGGTAGGTTTGAATTGAAATTGTTGTTTGAATAACCTCGGTTATTTACGTATCCACTGTTTTCGTTGTAGTAGTCCTCTTCCGAATCTAGGGATTCAAAGTCTTTTAAGGCGAAGGCTAGATACTCCGCGTCGGTAATAAATTCTTCTCCTGATGACAGGTAGAGTTCGTCGGATTCTAGTGAGGAAGTAAGGTTTGGGCTAATCCCACAACCGATAAATCCCAGCATAGAAACTATGATGAGTGGCAGTTTGAAAAATTGTATAGGTAAATCCATGCGCATTATATATTAGCAAGGTAATCAAATTCGTACTTTCGCAGTGCGAGATGTTCCTCGTTTTCATAAATACACGAATCGTACCAAAGTTTAGATGGCTAAAAAATTAACACCCAGAAGCGAAGATTACAGCAAGTGGTATAACGAAATTGTTGTTGATGCGGACCTTGCTCAGCACTCTGACGTAAAGGGCTGTATGGTTATTAAGCCATATGGTTATGCTATATGGGAGAGGATGAAGGATGTTCTTGATGGCATGTTTAAGGAGACTGGACATATGAATGCCTACTTCCCACTTTTTATCCCTAAGAGCTACTTGTCTAAGGAGGCCGCTCACGTGAAGGGGTTTGCGAAGGAGTGTGCTGTTGTGACTCACTATCGTCTTATTAACGACCCGAATGGGAAAGGGCTGATTGTTGATCCTAAAGCAAAGTTGGAGGAAGAGCTTATCGTCCGTCCGACTTCTGAGACGATTATTTGGAATACATACAGGAAATGGATACAGAGCTACCGCGATCTTCCACTTCTAATTAACCAATGGGCGAATGTTGTCCGTTGGGAGATGCGTACCCGTCTTTTCCTCAGGACTACTGAATTTTTATGGCAGGAGGGACATACGGCTCACGCTACTGAGCAGGAAGCTCAGGAGGAGACTCGTCGCATGCTTGATATTTATGCCAAATTCACGGAAGGCTGGATGGCCATGCCAGTGATTAAGGGTGATAAAACTGAAAGCGAGCGTTTTGCGGGTGCTGAGAGTACGCTTTGTATAGAGGCTAGAATGCAGGATGGTAAGGCTCTTCAAGCTGGCACATCTCACTTCTTAGGCCAAAACTTTGCCAAGGCCTTCGATGTTAAATTCGCTACTAAAGAAGGGAAACAGGAGCTTGTTTGGGCTACTTCATGGGGCGTTTCAACACGCTTGATGGGTGCTCTCGTAATGACTCACTCTGACGACGCCGGACTTATCCTCCCTCCCAAGCTTGCACCTATCGAAGTTGTCATCGTTCCGATCTACAAAGGGCAGGAGCAGATGGACGAGATCGTCGACAAGTGCCGCGAAATCGAGACAGAACTTCGTGCAGCAGATATTCGAGTAAAACTGGATGCTGACGACTCAAAACGCTCTGGATGGAAATTTGCAGAGTACGAGCTCAAGGGTGTTCCTCTTAGACTTGCCGTTGGTCCTCGCGATCTCGCTAACAACTCTTGCGAACTCGCCCGCCGCGATACCCGCACGAAGTCTTTCGAATCTCTTGACGGGATCGCTACTCATGTACGTACCCTACTCGAAACTATCCAGTCAGATTTATTCTCTACAGCTCAAGACCGCATGGTTAAAAACACGGTCAATGTAGACACATGGGAAGAGTTCCAAGCTGCAATTAATGATGAAATGTTCGTTTTGGCTCATTGGGATGGCACATCTGAAACTGAAGATATTATTTCTGACGAGACAAAAGCTTCAATTCGTTGCCTCCCATTCGATGGCGATCTTACACCTGGAGTATGTGTAAAGACTGGTAATCCAAGTGCACGCCGAGTTCTATTCGCTAAGTCTTATTAAAATACCATTTTTTTTATCTAAGGTGCTTGTGAGAATAAAATCTCTAACTATCTTTGCGCACCTATTTGGCCCGTTCGTCTAGGGGTTAGGACGCCAGGTTTTCATCCTGGTAGCAGGGGTTCGAATCCCCTACGGGCTACAACTAAATTTCATTAACCCTTGTTATCATTGAGATAGCGAGGGTTTGTTTTTTTACTGTGCCTACCCTTGTGCTTACATTTTGTTTATAAGTGACTTAACCCTCACCAAGAAAGGACGTCTATTTAGGTGTGTGAGAGGTTAGAAAGTGATTGCATACAGACCTTAAGTTTTAATCCTGAACACAGCGAGCTGAGAAGGCTACGCTCCGAGAAATATCGTCTCGTTGAACATTATCACTCCAATGTGTTAGATTACGATACCATGAATTAGATCCGGACTGTGAAGTCGACCACCAGTAACCCTGGGCTACAATACCATTGAAATAAATGGATGAATGCTCACCGCCTGGAAGGCCTGTCCAACCGCTTGAATTAGTAGCGCCTTCATTAGGCGAAGACCAATGGTCATAACCCGCTTCCTTCATCTTACCTCCAGCAAGCCCTACCCCTCCTAACAAGTCAGTTAATTGAGTGAAATCATCATCCGATGGTATATGCCATCCACTGGGACAAATACCAGGCGCCATAACTGCTGGCCAATTATATAGAACTCCGTAAGTAGCGTAGTTAGAGGTAGCAATCGCTGCAGGTATAGCCGTCCCTTCAAAGCCATAGACATAATAATACGGGGCTGTTTCACTCAGATCATTTGAATTAGAAATAGACGGCAAATAGCGGCAATTCTCTGCAAACCAACACTGGTTACCTATCTGAACTGTAGCGTAATCATATCCTTCGTGAGTAATTACACCACAATCCCCAAGAATAGAAGGTGTACCGACACAAGAACAATCTGCTTGTACTTCATCATCGGCAGTATTCGAATCACCATCATCACAAGAATCGCCTGGTAAAATACACGTACTATCATCTGTGTCTGCCGAAGAATCAAAGTTGCAGGCTGCGGGATCAATGCATCCCAGAATTAAGGTTACATTAGGAGTACCGACACAAGAACAATCTGCTTGCACCTCATCATCCGTAGTAATAGGATCACCATCATCACAGGGATCACCAGGTAAAACACACGTAGCATTATCAGTATTCGCTATAGGATCGAAGTTGCATGCAGAAGAATCTATACAGCCCAGTATTTGAGTTATATCATACGCCTGTAGGCAGCGAGCCGACATTCCAAGTTCTAAATCGAAGTAATTCCTGTTGATATCACCGTTATAGTAATGCATTCTACGCCCCCAAGAGTAGGAGCCGTTTTCTGTTGTGGACCACCAGTCACCGTATACTTCATGATTCCAAAATCCACCAGGAGACGAATTACCACCAGGCATAGCTGTGAAGCCGCTGGAATTAGTCCCGTTATCTATATACCATCCTGTAGTTGACTTCAAATAAGTACCAACCGGATCGCCTCTCCAGCTAACTATATCAGCTTCAGCCTCAGTCATACCTAATTCCATCTCTAAAACCTGCCACTCTTCATCCGATGGCATATGCCAGCCACTAGGGCAGAGACCAGGCTCCATAAATGCAGACCAGTTATAAAGAACTCCGTAAGTATCGTAGTTTGAAGTAGCCATCGCCACTGCTACGTCTGTTCCTTCATAATCATAAACGTAATAATAAGGATCTATATCACTTACGTAAGATGTTTCTGAAACAGAAGGTAAATAGCGACAATTCTCTGCAAACCAACACTGACCACCTATCTGAACTGTAGAATAATTATAGCCTTCGTGATTTACTAAAGCTCCACAAAAAAATGAAACAGCAGGAGTACCGGCACAAGAACAATCTGACTGCACCTCATCATCTAAAGTATTAGGATCTCCATCATCGCACACTTCTCCAGGTATGACACATGTCCCGTCATCTATTGTGGCATAAGAATCAAAGTTGCAGGCGACAGGGTCTATGCAGCCAAAAGGTGTACCGGCACAAGAACAATCTGCTTGTACCTCATCATCTATAGTGTTCGAATCACCATCATCGCACACATCTCCAGGTACAAAACACGTACCATCGTCTGCGTTCGCAGAAGAATCGAAATTGCAGGCAGCAGGGTCTGTACAGCCACTTATTGAAGATGTATTCATCAAACATCTAACAGAATAACCATTTCCAAATCTGTAAACTTGTGGCTGAAAATTGTTCCAAAAATAATCTAGATCCCGTAAATGAGCTCTGTCCGGATCTGTAACAGAAATCGTTGCACTCCACCAGAGTCCCTTAAATTCTAAAGCAAAAACACCCCCATATTCAGTCCTATACCCTCCAGGAACTCCAGTAAATCCTGATGAATTTGTTCCATTCCCATTACTCGTCCACCCTGATTGAGACTTTAGATGCTCACCCGCAACAGTAATTCCACCTAAGAAGTCAGACAACTCATCAAAATCATCTTTGCTTGGAACAACCCATCCTGAAGGACACACATCACCTACCATAGCAGATGCATGATTGTACAGAACACCATAAGTAGAATAATTTGGATGTAGAACTGCGTCTGAAACATTTGACCCTTCATAACCATGAACATAATAATGAGGGACAGTCTCAGAACCAGTATATGAATCTGACACTGCTGGTAAGTAACGGCTGTTTTCCGAAAACCAACACTGCTCACCGATTTGAACTGTGCTGTAGTCGTAGCCTTCGTGTTCGATGTCGTTTCCACAGGATATGAAACACGTTGAATTATCTCCATTAGGAACGCCACACTCATCTAAACACGTTGAATTATCACCGTTTGGTACGCCACAATCATCCGAACAAGTGGAATTATCGCCGTTCAGAACACCACAATCGTCTGTATAATCCCGGACGCAACGAGCATAAAACCCGTCGTACTGATTGACGATACCTCGGAGGACATTGACGAAGTCGTAGCCCAGTGCACGTCCCCACGAGCTGGAACCGGACTCTGAAGCAGACCACCAATTACCGTAGTTTCCAATGCTGACGAAACCACCGTAGTAGCGGTAGCCGCCGGGTAAACCATTAAATCCGCTTGAATTAGAACCGTTACCGCCGCTATTCCACCCTGAGGTAGATTTCATCTGATAACCTTCATCTGTACCTCTCCAACCTATACTTGAAGCATCTGCTATACTCATGCCTAATGACACTTCCATAGTCTGCCATTCTCCATCTGAAGGTATATGCCAACCACTTGGGCAAATGCCCTCTGTCATTACCGCAGGCCAATTGTAAAGGACACCATAAGTCGCGTAGTTGTCAGTTGCTTGAGCTGCTGCTACATCTGTGCCTTCGTAGCCATAGACGTAGTAGTAAGGGCTGGTACTGGAATTAGCACTTGAAGGTGATACACTTGGGAGGTATCGGCAGTTTTCGCTGAACCAACACTGGTCGCCAATTTGAATTGTAGGGTAATCGTAGCCATCGTGATTAATCGTGTAATTTGGAATACCATCACAACCTGCACATGTAGTGTTATCTCCGTTAGGTACACCACAATCATCTGTACAAGAAGAGTTATCTCCGTTAGGTACACCACACTCATCTAAACATGTTGAGTTGTTTCCATCACAAACGCCACACTCGTCAATTACTAAACCTGAGTTTGGAATACCATCACAACCTGCACATGTAGTGTTATCTCCGTTAGGTACACCACACTCATCTGTACAAGAAGAGTTATCACCATTTGGAACGCCACACTCATCTAAACATGTTGAGTTGTTTCCATCACAAACGCCACACTCGTCTAAAGTTGCTATTCCACCCCAATCTCCATTACAGTCTTGTACGCAGTCGTTACTTGGGTCACTGTCGCAAGTACCACACTCGTCAATTAAAGAACATCCGTTGATAACACCAGCACAGTCTGGCAGGAAAATACAACTACCATCATCGTCATTTGCTAAAGGATTATACTCTACAGCATAAGAATATGTACATCCCGATATCACATCTTCAGAATCCCAAGTATTTCCAAATGCTGCAAGAAATCCAAAGATATCGTTAACGTTTATAAAACCATTGGCGTCATAGTCAGGATTGTAATTTGGGTTTGTCTGCCCAATAGCGTTAAAGCTTAAAGCAGCGAATAAAAGAGTAACTAAATATCTCATAGTCTTCATTTAGACTTACAAGATACATCTATTCATATTTATAGCCATTTTATTCAAAAATAAACGGATTTAAACTTTCTGTTTTTAGTAGTGTAGAAGGATGTGTAAAAGGGTGCAATTAAGGCGACGGTGATCACAGTCTTTTCAGGAACTTGAATACCTGCGAAGAGCGGGAGGTTCGAACCTGAATGATGTACAAGCTCGGCTGTAGACCCGAAACATCAATGGAGGTGAGATGAAGGGTTTGGCCGGACTGGCACAACTGGCCGTGAATGTCAAAGACCTCCCAGGTTGATTCGCCCCTAGACAGTCCAGAAAACCACAGTTGTTCTCGTGCAGGATTCGGGTAGACAGTGGGGTCTTCGACCGCCAGGTCCGGAGTGCCCAGACTGGAATCCCATGTTAAAGAAGCGAGGACGGCTTGTGAAGCGGTCACCTTGCCATGTCCCCAAACGTCGTCTCCTGCAGCAGGCAGTATTCCTGTGTCTTCGTCTTCGCGGGCTGTCAATTCCAGGATGGAACGGATGTCAGCCGGGGTAAGCTCGGGGTTCGCTTCCAACATCAACGCAACCACGCCAGCTACAGCGGGACTGCTCATACTCGTCCCGGAGAGCTTCGCAAATTCGTATTCTGTCCCATCGAACTCAACAGCGTTGGTGATGCTGTAACCGCCGTCGCGGAAGGAGCTCAAAGAAGACTCGACGCTCACGCCCGGGGCGGAGACATTGGGTTTGAGCCGTTCGTCCAGGGTAGGGCCGTAGGTGGAGAAGTTAGCTAATGTGCCGCCCACTTCCGTCCCCACGGGGTTCAGGTATTCCGAGGTGTACGCCCCCACGGCGATGACGCTGTGGCCGCAGGCGGGTTGTTGAATACCGTAGTACGGATCACCATCAAGCCAACCCGATTGGAAGGCTTGGAAGTCCTGCCCCCAGTTGCCAACATCATTGGTCAAGTGCGTGTGATTCCATGCATGCACACGACCGCTTTCACCGGTCACTTGCATCACAACGGCGACGTTGGCGCTCCCTTTGTGGATGCGCATCTGCATGAACGGTCGGCCGTTGGCCGGGTGCGACGGCTCTAACACCACGTCGTAAACTATGGTGTCGTTGTTGACCACCTCAATGGTGTCCAGCATCAAAGGCCCGTCGGCAGTGCTGTACATCGGGCTTTCGCCAACAACCGTGGATAAGCCGATGGTCAGCAGGAATCCCATGTCAAATGACTCACCGGCCTCGCCCCACAACGTGAGATTCTGGCCCCAGGCGTTGGTGTTGGCAGTCAGTGGGTAAAACTTGACCCGGGAGCGGATGGTATCCCCCGGCGCTTCAAAGGTATGGTCAAGGTGAAAGTCCACGTTGCCGTTGTTGCCATTGGAACTCACAAACACGACCCCTTCGTCAGACATGGCGTCGATGAATTGGTTGCTCAGCGCACTACCGTCAGGCGTTCCCCATTGTGGCAAGCCCCAGCTGTTGTTGATGACCAACCGCTTCCCGTCGGCTTCCGCTACGCTTTGCATCCAATCATAGGCATCCAACGCGGAGGACTCATCCACCATCAGTGTGGCGAACAAGAATTCGGCTGCAGGCGCCATGCCTTTCAGTCCAATTCCAGCGCCACTGCCCCCGGCAATCCCGGCCACATGGGTTCCGTGTGTAGAATATCCGTAGACGTTGGAGGTGTCGCTTCCCAACAATTGGATGTCCACTGGGGATTCTGCCACGGTGCCGTACCCGTAATCACCGGGCGTTGGACCAGCTTGCCGGAATTGATCCCACACCGCACGTATCCGCGAGGTCGAGAGGGTGGTGTCGCGAAACATCGGATGCGTGTAATCGAAGCCCCAATCTAGCACGCCGATGAGCACGCCTTCGCCATGATAAGGTTGCGGAAGGTTGAATCCCGCATGCACACTGTCCACCCGTGTTCCGTAGCGGACTTTGTTGACATCGGGCACCGCTCGGGATGCCAATTCCACTAGGTCCATGGGGGTTTGCCACAAGGCATGTAGCGCGTATGCATCCACCCGAAACGAGGCGATTCCTTGTCGACATGCCCCCGCGGTCACCGCTTCTTCATTCGCCGCCCAAGCGCGCCATTCGGCTTCCGTAACGCCAGCGGTCAATCGTCCCAAGAACCCCACCGTGGCTTGCCCGTGTACTTCGGCTACGGGGTACGCTCTGGCGGCTTGCACCAGGCTTTTGGGGTCGTCGTTTTCGTCGACAAGAGCATCCAATTCTGAAAGGGCTTGGAGGTCCACTTGGGCTATATTTTGCGCAGAAATACATCCAGCAATGGATACCAAGAACCCCAGGAGAGACAGTCGAAATTTCATGCAGCTAATGTAGCGACGCCGCAATTAATTCTTGATTCCTGAATCGAAAGTGTTCTCCATGACCAAAAACCACCTCCATTCGGCACAAAAATGGGAACAATAGATGTTAGTCACCTTCTGTAATGCTTGATCTTTTGAGGGGTAACGATCCGTGCGTGAGCGCGGGGAGTGATTCATTTTCACTGAAAGAACTTGTGTTTAGCTATCCTCTTAACTCTTTCCTTTCCTGTGACCCAGATTGATATAGCGGTAATTATCTTTGCTAGTGTTGGGGGGACCACAACGTAAATTGTAGCATAATGAATTTTCATAAAAATATTTTCTTAGTTATCACATCCTGTTTTTCTTGCTGTTATTCTTCAAGTCAAATAATTATTTCAGAGGCTTCTGCAAAAGATGGTTGGACACAAATCATGGGAGAAACATGTGATTGGATAGAGCTTAGGAACGACGGAGAAGAAGCAGTCAACTTAGAGGGTTTTAGATTGAATGACGAATTTGATTATGACAATGGTTGGGAATTTCCATACATAGAACTACAATCTGGCCAGAGGTTGTTAATTGCTTCATCTGGTTTAGACAAGCCCTATATGTCCCAAAACTGGCAATGTCCTGCCATAGATTCGGATACGTGGGATTACATTGTACCAACTTCAAATCCACCTTCAGGTTGGAATGAACCAGGCTTTAACTCCATAGGCTGGTCACTTGGACAAGGTGGATTTGGATACGGTGACAATGACGACGCAACGGTTTTAGAATATGCAAATGTTATTTTTATAAAAAAATCATTTTATATAGAATCCCCTCTAGATTGGGGCTACATGTCATTGGCAGTAGATTATGATGACGGATACATAGCTTACCTTAATGGCAACGAAGTATCTCGCTCCAATTCAATGTATGGGGTTTTAGGTGATTATAACGATTTTTCTAACACGTATGTTGAAGCCAACTTATACCAAAATTTATTGCCTGAGCAAAGATTGTGGGATGAAAGTGATTTCAGCAATTGGCTTGTGCCAGGTGAAAATGTATTAGCTTTTCAAGTACACAACGAATCCCCCGAATCCAGTGACCTTACTATTCGTCCATTTCTTGGAATGACAAGAAAAGACGGTGTAACTTCTGACTGGGTGGAGCCCCCCGCTTGGTGGCCTGAATATTCAGCATTAATGCATACTTCCTTCAAATTGAGTCCTGGAGAATCTGTTGTGCTTTGGAATGCAGAAGGTGAACAAATTGACGCTCTACCCATACATCCAGACATAGTGTTTGGCCATTCAGTGGGTAGGCTTGAAGGAAATTCAGAAGATTGGTGCATCTTCGACACTCCCTCGCCTGGTGAAGTAAATCCCTTAGATGTATGCTATAACGGATTTGAAACTGCTCCTGACGCGTCAGCGCCTTCAGGATGGTACACCTCACCATTGAATGTTCAAATCATAGAACCATCTAGCGGACAGGATGTTCGTTACACTATGAACGGAGACATACCTAATACAACCGATCCTATATTTCCATCGGATGGACTCAACATATACTCCTCTAATGTATTAAGCCTACGATCATTTAGCACAGCAGGAAATTATTTACCAAGTGAAGTACAAGATTATACATACATAATCAACGAGTTTACACCAGATATTCCGACGTTTTCAATTATTACTGATGAAAATAATTTATGGGATTGGGAAACAGGGATTTACGTCTCCGGCCCAAATGCTGGAACTGACTATCCGTACTTCGGTGCAAATTTTTGGGAGCCATGGTCCAGATTAGCCCGAATAGAATTTTTCGATGAAAACGGAGTGTCTCAAGAAAAAGGACAATTGGATCTAGAAATTCACGGCGGATGGTCTCGCGCTGAACCTCAACGATCCTTCCGATTAGATTTCCGCAATGAATACACAGGAGACTTTGATTATCCAATTTTTGAAGACACTCCACAGCTAAACTCATTTAATAATTTGAATCTGAGAAATGGAGGACAGCACAGTTGGGGCACAAAATTCCAAGATGGCATGTATTCAAAGTTAGCTCGTACTACCCATAATATTGCAAGTAACTGGCGTCCTGTTTTATTGTATTTGAACGGCGATTTTTGGGGGTTGTACGGTGTGAGACAAAAAACTGACGAACATTTTATCGAAAACGAATTTCTCACTAATGATGACGAAGTAGATTTAATTGGACCGAATGGTTTGTTAAATGGTTCTGATGAAGATTTCCATACATCAACTTCATTGCTTTTATCCACCCCCACTTTTGATGAGAATTTTTCAACTTTATTCGAAGAAAATTTTGACGTTAAAAATTATATGGATTACTTCATTTTCGAGACATACGCACAAAACATTGATTGGATGGGTATTGTTTGGGGATTAAACAACGTCAAAACATTTCGTTCAGCACCAAATATGCCTTGGAGGTACATTTTGTACGACACTGACGAGAGCTTTGGGTATTTTGACAATAACGTAAATGCTAATTATATTGAGTGGGCCAGCAATCCTGGATTCCCCAGTGTCCACAGCAATCTTTTTAATCGATTTTTGGAGGACATTCCATTACGCCTTCGTTTCATCAACCGCTATGCAGACTTAGTCAACACAATATTCCAACCAGATATGTTTAATGCTATGGTTCTCGATGCTAAGGAGTCTATCAGTGAAACTATGCCACATCACATTGATCGTTGGGATTCACCGCCAACAATACTAGCATGGGAATACTATATCGATAATTTGATAGCGCATAATGAACTACGCGTTGGAACTTCTCGCGAACATTTGATGAACAGTTTCGAGCTTCCAGATAACCATGAATGCCTTTTAGATGTATATCCTCCAATGGCTGGTGAAATACGAATTAACACCATTGTTCCAAGTCCACTACCTTGGCATGGCATATATTTTGAAGATTGTCCAATTGAGATTGAAGCAAATGCGACAAACGGTTGGATGTTTGACCATTGGGAATCAAATAATCACACTATTTCTGGTGACATGAATGAAAATGAACGTGTCAATACAATTCCGCTACATACACATGATATCTTTCTGGCAAAGTTTACAACCTGTCCTCTAGATGCATCTGCCTCAATTTCATACAATGCAGGTATCTTAGATATTTCAACCACAAACATTCCTTATATCGATTCTGTTGCTTGGTTTTTTAATGGAGAATTTGTGGGAACTGGAATGAATTGGATACCCGATTCAAAAGGTCAATATTCAGCTGAAATATATTTTGATGGCTGTTTTTCTAATTCAGAAGAATTTGATACAGGAAACATTGAAACTGGAGCTTACTACGACAATGAAACTTTTATCCTTTGGCCAAATCCAGCAAGCGATGTAATTGAATTAGTTATGCCAACTAACTCTCCTTTTAGCATTTATAATTCTATTGGACAATGCGTCTGGGAATATACTGTCTCCGGGAACACTAGTTATGGCCGGATAGTAGTGGCAATACCTACACAAGATTGGCCTGACGGAACATATTTCGTTCTATCGGGGCCAAATGCATTAAAGTTTGTGATTCAACAGTAATCTTATTTAGTATGAATTTGTCATATTTACTGTGCCTATCCTTGTGCTTACATTTTGTTTATAAGTGACTTTACCCTCACCAAGAAAGGCCGCAATTAATTCTTGATTCCTGAATCGAAAGTGTTCTCCATGACCAAAAACCACCGCCATTCGGCACAAAAATGGGAACAACAAGTGTTAGTAACCACCTGTAATGCTTGATTCTATTGAGGGGTGTGTAGCTCCTACGGGCTACAAAAAAAACTACCATTAGTGCAAACTAGTGGTTTTTTTATGCCCTAAAGCCCCTACTTTGAGTTTACATTTTGATGTATATTAGAAAAATTAAATTAATGTTATGAGATTTTTTCTGACTACTGTAGCTTGTTTGCTTGCCCTTAATGCTTTTTCACAAATGACCCCTTGTGATCAAGAAGATGCTATTCTTGTTCAAGCATTTGCATATGGATATACTCCTCAAGAATTAACAATTGAAGTGGGCCAAACAGTTGCGTGGTTAAATATTCAGGGATTTCACGATGTCAATGGTGATGTTAACTCTATAACCAGCGAATTATTCAATAATCCAGAGTCATTTTATCTTCCTCCCGTATCTGCTTCTTCGGAATCACCAGAGTGCATTGGTTCCCACATTTTTACTATACCAGGAATATATTTTTATGATTGTTCGACGGGAAATCACGCACAGAAGGGAATGGTTGGTACGATAATAGTTAATGAGCCACAAGCAACAGTAAATGATTTAGAAGCCTTGTCAGTGCTTGTCTACCCCAATCCAGTATCTAACATCCTAACAATAAATTTATCTGATTTTAGGGGTGTTGATACAACTATAAAGCTTTACGATTCTTCTGGTAAGCTTGTCTTTGAGAAGAAGTCCTCTTCTACTCTTCACGTTGATGTATTTGCTTATGCCAAAGGATTATATACTTTAGAGATATCTAATTCTGATAAAGTCTTAAGAACCCAAGTAGTAGTTGAGTAAAAAAATCTTGAGGGTATTAATAGAGCGATAAATCAGAATAGTCCTACCTTACAATTATTAAATCTAAGACCTTGAGAACGATATTTATAATACTCTTTTGTTTTGCTTCATCGACTTTTATGGGTCAGATTATATGGGATTTTAATGACCCAATAAATGTCGCTGATGACTCCTATGGTAATAATTGTCCTCGTCTAGTAATAGACAATTTTGGTAATCCTGTTGTTTTAATTGGAAAACCTAATGAAGGCTTATACATTGTCACAAGTGAAGACGGAGTATTCAATACGCCACATTTAATTCCCACTGATGGCAATGTTTTTATGAATAATACTCAAGGTCCTCATTTGACAACTTATGATAATTCAATTGGTTTATCCTACATAATCGATGGACAAGGGTCTGCAGGAGCAAGATTTATTCAGTCAAATGATAATGGCTTGACATGGAATGAACCAATAAATATTGCTCCAAACGCTAATCTTGACCATTTAATGCCCATTTCAGCATTTGATAGTGATGGAAACCCCTTTATTGCTGTTAAAATAGGTGATGTGCCAAATGTTCAAGAAGGTGTAATTCGCTCGGTTGATGGTGGAGATTCTTTTCTTCTTGTTGAGCATGCAAACAGTGGAGTGGGAAATGGTATAGCCTGTGAGTGTTGTCCCAGTAGTACAATATTTGGAAACGGACGTTATTACACCATATATCGTCGTAATCAAGATAATATTAGAGACTTTTGGCTAGTATCTTCTGAAGATGGCATAAACTGGGACCAACATCTTGATCTTGATCCATCAGATTGGCAACTTAACGGATGCCCTTCATCCGGTCCTCAGACTAATTGGCTTCCGGACGGACGTCTAGCAACTGTTTTTATGACCGGTGGAGGCGGTAACCCTCAAATCTATCTTAATCTATCTAATCCTGTCAACGATGATCCAGGGAGTACAACTATGTTAACTGTAAATCAGTTTGATAATCCTAACCAAAATCAGCCACATATTGCTTGTGGTTCCATGCATACTGCAGTTGTTTGGGAACAAATTGAAGATGGCTTTGAAATAAAATTAGCTCTTGCAGCAAATGAAGATTTACCTAGCGGTTTGATTGATATAGCAATCTCACCAAGCGAATTACTTGAAGGTTCTAACCGTCATCCAGAAGTGGCAATATTAGATGACAAGATCCATTTAATTTGGCAAAATAGCACAGATGGTACAATAAAATACCTTCGAGGTTCAATCTTGAGCACAAGTTCTATAACATCACCATCAACTTACAGGAGCCTTGTGCAAATTGTTGATGCATTAGGGAGAGAAGTTCCTCACACGACTAATCAGATCCTTTTTCATATCTACGATGATGGTTCTGTAGAAAAGAAGTTTGTAGTTGATTAAGCTCATTGAGATTCCACAGTTTTGAATTTTTACTTTGCCTATCCTTGTGCTTACATTTTTTTATAAGTGACTTTACCCTCACCAAGATTGGAATTTGATGTATAAGGTAGTTGGAATTCATCATTCAACATTGGTGTAGAGGAATCGAGATTGGACCTAGTGTGGTTATATCTTGGAATTCAGTGAAATAAGTTGTATTTTTATGTCAAATTTATAAAGTTATGTATAAACTTACTCATATTTTGATTGCTCTCGCTCTTCCGATTGTAGGGATGACTCAAACTTGCATCGATGGTCCTACAGCTGAATTTACCTTTAGCGACACCATCAATAACTTCGACTCTTGCGATCCCACCGAAATAATTACGGAACTCAACGTTGATGAACTGGACCACATCAAAGTGAATCTATCGGGAGTGGAGAACCCAAACATGCTTGTCATCAATATCCGCCGGCCGGATGGTGTATGCTCGGCGATGTTTGCTAGCCCATACCTTATTTATTCTGAAAACTTCGGTGGGCAGTTGTATCAGTGCGAGCAATGTCCTTTCGATGACTGGGAACCCATGCCATGGAATGGCTCAATGATCGATGAGAACTTATTATTGATCGATGTATCAGGATGGTTGGATTTCAATCTTACAGGAACTTGGGTTGTTGGATTGAGTTACTTCGGCACAAACTTTTCTTACAATGAGATTAGTTTGGACTTTGTGGGGTCATGCTATTCAGGGGGTTGCATTGATCCTACTGCTTGTAACTACGATCCCAACGCAACTTCTGGCGATGATTCTTGTGATTACTCTTGTTTAGGATGTATGGATACTTCTGCTACTAACTACGATGCAGATGCTACGAATGCTTGTTTGGATTGTTGTTCTTATACTTACTGTACGGGCTTTGAGGGCACACTTACTGTTGATGGTGGATATTGGCAGTCTGAGGTTGACTGGACTTTATCTTTAGGAGATACTGTTATTGCTACGGGTGGAGCTCCTGCTTATCTTGACCTTTGTCTTGACGCTGGATGTTATATCTTTAGTATGACTGATGCATATGGAGATGGTTGGAACGGAAACACATACTCTTTTGATGGATATGACGGTTTAAGTATTTTCACTGGTGATGTTAATACAGCAGATACTGGAGATGGTAGTTCTGAAGGAACTGATTACCTTGACTTTAATGGAGGAGATTGTACAGTCGGTTGTGTAGACGCTGAAGCTTGTAACTTCAATCCCAATGCTACTATTGACGACGGATCTTGTGAATTCATTTCATGTGCAGGTTGTTTAACGCCTACTGCATGTAACTACGACTCAACATGGACTTACAACAATGCTTCCGATTGTATTTTCCCAGATGAAGGTTATGATTGTGATGGAGTTTGTTTGCAAGACGTAGATGGAGATGGGATTTGTAATATGTTTGAAGTCCCTGGATGTACAAACGGTGAAGCTTGTAACTACGAAGCTACAGCAACTCAAGATAATGGTTCTTGTCAATATAATGATGAGTGTGGTGTTTGTGGCGGTTCAGGAATTACTGATGGCGCATGTGATTGTGCTGGAAACGTTCTTGACGAGTGTGGTGTTTGTGGCGGTTCAGGAATTACAGATGACGCATGTG
>Ga0209501_10003070_pt1 | contig 17046 bp, 18 predicted proteins | sample ArcticOcean_MG_C_4_FD_187434 | JGI IMG/M metagenome (GOLD analysis project Ga0209501, IMG submission 187434) | Marine microbial communities from western Arctic Ocean - ArcticOcean_MG_CB4_134 (SPAdes) (version 2) | ecosystem: Environmental > Aquatic > Marine > Oceanic | place: Arctic Ocean...
ATGTCCAATAGTATGGAATTTAATAATTTTATCGGTTGTTAATTCCGTCATGGTAAAAGTATCGATTTTTTCTATAGAACTATTTTCAATGGCGATAACTTTGCCGTGACACATATCTATACATATTGGTGTTGTTTCATTACAAGAAATTATTAAAACAAATAATATACTTATTAAGCTAGATATTGTTATATTTCTCATAATAAATGCAAATTTGTCATTTGTTAAATAAGAAGTTAGCAATATCACCATCTTTCATAAGGTATTCTTTTCCTTCTAAGCGTAGTAAGCCTAATTTTTTTGCTTCAACCATTTTTTTACTATCTATCATATGTTGATATCCGATTACTTCAGCTTTAATAAAACCTTTTTGTATATCAGAATGGATTTGTCCTGCTGCTTCTAGTGCTGTCATTCCATCAGCAATAGTCCAAGCTTTTACTTCATCAGGACCAACTGTAAAAAATGATATTAAATTCAATAGTCCATAACTTTTATCGATAACTTTATTCTTACCTGATTCTTCAATGCCTAAAGATTCTCTAAATAAAATTTGATCATCTAGTGACATTTCTGATAGTTCTTTTTCTATTTGTGCACATATGCTAATAGTGTTCTGCATATCTTCAGTATTAATCTTGTCCTCATCGATATTTAGTATACTAAGCAATGGTTTTGCAGATAAAAGTTGAAAATTCCAAATTATTGCAGCAGTCGCACTATCTAAATCTTGATCTTTTATGGGGATATTGTTTTCTAAGTTTTCTTTAACATTGGTTAATTGATCTATTTCTTTTGTGATAGATTCTTTTTTATCGTTTCTTGCGCCTTTAAGTTCATTGTTTAATCGTTCGATTCTTTTTTCGATTATCGTTAAATCGGAAAAGACTAATTCTTCTTGTAAGATTTTCGAATCTCTGTTTATATCAATAGTCTCAAATATATGTGGTACTGCTGGATTGTCAAAATTACGAATGACTACAACTAAAGCATCCATTCTCTGAAGAATATTTAAATACTCCCCAGAAATACTTTGACTTTTCCCAAGACTTTCCGGAGAGGTGGGAATGTCAACAAACGTAACTTCTGCTTTACTAATCTTTTTAGGATTAAATAACGTTACAAGTTCATCTATTCTTGGATCTTCTACTCTTGATATACCAATGTTAGTATTTTTATTTGATTTATCTTTAAGTGTACGTGTTATAGCTTCGAAAACCGTTGTTTTTCCGCTCTGAGGTAATCCTATAAGTCCTATTTCCATTTATATCACTTTCTAATTTATTCTAATGCGTAAAGATTGCCTTTTATAGTAGGAACATACAATGTATTGTCTACTAAAATTGCTGAACCATAAATGTCTTCATTTAATTCATATTGCCAAGTTGTTGAGCCGTCATTTTTATTGATCCCATAAATTGTTCCATTTTCCATTAATTGTACCAAAGTTGATCCAGATAGTATGGGTGCAGATCGGATATTTTCAGACTTACTAGTCTTCCATAATGTAGAACCGTCTTTAACATCTATGGCACGAATATTCCCCTCTAGAGTTGTCACATAAAGGTATTCTCCATCAGTTGCCAAATTACTACGCACTAGTTCTTTTTTAAGTATTATTCCCCATTTATATCCTATCGGATTTGCTGGTTTAGGAGCTATATTCCATACATATAGTTGAAACCACCATTTAATAAGTCCATCAGCAAATCGGATATTCTTTCTAGTTATATTAAATGCATGTAATGTGCTTCCAAAATAACTAGCAGTAGTGAAATAGACTGTATCATTAATTATAGTTGGAGTGTTTTGAGCACTTCCGAGTTTGATTTTGTATCGCAAGGTTCCGTTTTGAGCATCAATTAAGTAAAAGTGTTGACCATTTGTTCCTACGGCAACTACGCCGCCTTTTACTGCAGGGGCATTCATGATCCATGAGTCAGTATGAAAATCCCATAATAGTTCTCCCGTTGCTGCATCGATACTAAATACTTTCTTTCCACTATTCCCTCCAAATACAGCACCATTTATAACGGTAACACTACCAAACAATGCCTCTCCAGTATCATATGACCATATTTCATTACCATTTTTTGTGTCTAAAGCCAATATTCTCCCATCTCTCAGCCCCGCGTAGGCAATTTCCTTTGTTAACGATAAAGAAACATCAACAGGAGAATTAACATTGTATTCCCACAAGGTGCTACCGTTATTTTTATCTAGTGCAATTATCTTATTATCACCAGTTCCTATATATATAGTATTCTCAAGTATTGAAGGGGTTGTGTGAATGAAATCATTAGCTGAGAATTTCCATTGGGTACCTTTAGTAATTGCGAAATTATTATTATCAGCTATACCGGTCTGATGATCATTTTTTTGAACCATAGACCAATCATCAATACTTTGCGAGTTAGAGATATTTGTTGTTGGGTTTTTTACTAATGGGTGGGGGGTATATTGAAATATATTTAGTAACCAAATAGTTATGACTATTAAAGTTATAACCAGTGTTACAGCCCATTTTAATAAACCTTTTGTTTTAATTTTATTTTTATACTTATTTATATATGTTTCTTCATATGTAGAGGAAACATATTCAGGTTCAGTACTTCTATTAAATCCAGTTTGGGTAAGTCTACCCCAACAGTTTTGGCAACGTGTTGCATTTCCATCATTGCCAGTGTTGCATATTTTACAAATGATTCGATTATTTAGATTTGTATTATTTATTGATTCTTCCATATATTTGATACATTATTCCAATAATATTTATTGTATTTTATTATACTAGCTTACCAATTATACTAAAGTATTAAAATTTATAACTTTATAGTACCAATTGTAATATGTATGATAATAGTGGCAGAATTTCAATAATTTGGGGTGAAAATGATTATCTGAAAAAAGATTATTTAAATTCTCTTGTCAGCCAATATACTCAGCCTGGTGAAGAAAGCTTTTCTGAAGTTATTTATACAAATGGCAAAACTGTTTCCATTGAAGAATTGCAAAATGCCCTAATTACTATTCCTTTTTTCTCAGAATTCCAATTGGTTGTGATTTATAATTTATTTGAGAGATTTAAGAATCTTGCAAATAATTCTACCAAGCAAAGCAATAATACCAACTACAGTGATTGGTGTGTAATTATTGATCTTTTCAATAATCTTCCTCATCAAAAACAAGTTGTACTAGTTGAAGAAGAGTTACCTAAAAAAAATAATATAATTGATAAATACATTAAAAATATTGAAACTAAACAGTTTAAAATAATTTCTCACATCGAATTAGAGAACTGGATTGTTTCAAAATTATCAGATAACGGTAAAACTATAAGTAATTTTAACGCACGATTAATAGCAGATTATGTCGGAAATGATATGTGGACACTAAGTAATGAACTAGAAAAAATTATTAACTTTTGTCAACAGGAAAATATAGAAGAAGAGCATTTAGATATATTAATTAATAACCCAAAACAGATAAATATATTTAAATTAGTTGACTCATTATTAGATGGTAATATTAGTACTTCTTTTGCAAATATTAAATCTGTTTTTGAAAGTGGTTATTCAACTCCATATTTATTATCTATGTTATCCAGACAGATTAGATTGCTATTGATTGCAAAGCAATTAACTTTTACGAATTCCTCTAAAGATTTATACAAGCAAAAATTAAATATATATTCAGACTATGTGATTGATAGTATTATAAAACAACTAAAAAATAAAAATATGAATGATCTTCTTGATTTATATGAAAAGATCTCGGATTTGGATATAGCAATTAAAACAGGTGGGATAAGGGAGAACATTATATTTGATAACCTAGTTGCTAATAGATTAATTTAATTATTCTCTATAGGATGAAAACAAGCAACTGAATGACTTTGATTAAAAGATTTTAAAGCTGGCCTTAGGCTTTTTCTACAAAGTTCGGTTTTATATGTACACCGAGGTAGGAACGGGCATAAATCTGGATCATACCCTTCTAGAGACTCTTCAATTGCAGCAAAAGAGAATAACTTTTTTTGATAATCATCTATTCGCGGAATAGCGTCCAACAATCCTTTAGTATACGGATGATGAGGATTTTGAAATAATTCAATAGTATTGCTTATTTCTACAATCATACCCTTGTACATTACTGCTACATAATCTGCCATTTGTGCTATTACGCCCATATCGTGAGTTATGAGAATAACAGTGATACCGAAAGTTTTTTTTAACTCACGTATTTTTTGCAATATAGCAGCCTGCAAAGTAGTATCCAGATTGGACGTTGGTTCATCCGCTATTAATAGTTGGGGTTTTAGCAATACTGCCATAGCTAACATAATTCGTTGACACATGCCCCCACTTAACTGAAATGAGTAGGACTTAAGTATTCTTTCTGGATCTGGTAACCCTATAGAAGATAGTAAAGGGATTATTTCATTTTCAGCTTCTTTTTTTGCAATTCCTGAGTGCGTTTCTAATATTTCAAAAAGTTGTGTGCCAATCGTTATACTTGGATTTAAAGATGCGCGGGGGTCTTGAAATATCATACTTATGTCTTTTCCACGTATTTTACGAAGTTGTGACTCGTTCATTTCTAATAGGTTTTCAGAGTTGAAATATATTGAGCCTCTTTTTATTATCCCAGGTTCTGGAATAAGGTTTAATATTGATAATCCAGTTGTTGATTTACCTGATCCACTTTCTCCAACTATACCTACTATAGAGTTTTTCGGGATAGATAGATTAATATTGTCAACAGCAGTAACTGATGACTCTTTTGTGTTAAATTGCACTTCTAGGTTATTTATTTCTAATAAATTTTCAGTATTCATGTTGTTAATTATACAAAACTTATTTTAATAATATAGGTTCGAATCGGCCTGATTTCAATTCTATAATTAATTCGTCAACTGATCTTATAGTATTAGTAAATTGTGTACTAACTTTAGCAATATCTTCTAATTTATGTGCATCGCTTCCAGCAGTTGAAGGGCATTGAATTAAATCACAAATCTTTTGAGAAAATGTATTCTGGATATTTTCTCCTCTTCCATTTATTGTCTCTATAGCATCTACAATAGTAAAAATAAGGTCATTTTTAGATTTATTTGCAGTAATATCCAGCTTTGTAGGGTCCATTTGTGAAACACTATCAAAACGTCTTCTATATGGATGTGCTGCTATCATAAATCCAGAATTATTGTGGACAATATTTGATAAAAATTCTATATTATGCATTCCAAAGATGTAATGATTTAAACCAAACACAATAATATGGCCTTCTTCAGTTGTGATTTCAGATCCTTCAAAAATAGGAAAATCATATTTTATTTTTAGATTATTTATTTCTAGTTCACTCCAAAATTGATCATGATCTGTAAGACAAATCCCATCTAATCCTCTTTTTTTTGCATTAATTATTAAATCATCAACTGATAACAAACTATCATCAGATTTTGGAAAAGTATGATTATGTAAGTCAATTAACACTTATTTCCCCTATGCTTAATTTATGTCGATCGTACTAGCCTACTATTATTTGATTGTATTGAAAAGTTCTATAGTACTTTTAATTATATGAAGTAGATTGTGTATTTTTTCACTTGATACAATACTATGGTGGTGATATGCTAATGAATATATAAGTTAAATTCTAAAAATACCTATAAACTACTTCATCTATGGGAGTTATTATGGAAGATTATTTTCACCAGTACGGTCTTCTTGCAATGTTTGTTCTTGTTGCCACTGCTGTCCCTATAGGAATGCTGCTTCTTTCTTATTTAGCATCAAAGGTTTCTATAAGGCCATATAAACCTAATGAAACTAAATCCACAACATATGAGTGTGGGGTTGAACCAATTGGCCCTGTTAAATGGATTCAATTTGATTTCAAATACTATATGTATGCTCTTTTATTTGTAATATTTGATATTGAGACAGTATTTTTATTTCCTTGGGCTATTCAATTTGGACAACTTGGAATGTTTGCACTAGTTGAAATGTTTATATTTGTAGGTATATTGGTAGTTGGATTAATATATGCATGGAAAGTTAAAGCCTTAGAGTGGGGGAAATAGTATGGGTCTAAATTCAAAATACTTTGATTCTCTTTCATTAGATTATAGTGAAGGGAAAGAAATACAATATCTTAAAGATACTTCTCTTGTCCCATTAACAGAACCTTTAATTGACGTCCCTAATGATGTTGCTAATAATATCGCTGTTACATCTATTGATGCTCTATTAAATTGGGGTAGGAAGTCGGCAGTTTGGCCCTTATCTTTTGGTTTAGCTTGTTGTGCATTTGAGATGATGGCAAGCGCCATGTCTAGGTTTGACTTATCAAGATTTGGGGCTGAAGTTTTTAGAGGGTCTCCAAGGCAAGCCGATTTGATGATAGTATCGGGGACAGTTACTTGGAAAATGGGTGCCTCAATTAAAAAACTATATGATCAGATGTTAGAACCGAAATGGGTAATTTCAATGGGTGCGTGCGCGACAAGTGGCGGTCCATATTATCAGTCATATAGCGTGGTTCCCGGAGTAAATCACATTATACCTGTAGATGTCTATGTCCCTGGATGTCCACCAAGGCCTGACGCTCTCATATTTGGAATAATGCAACTTCAGGAAAAAATAAAACGATACAGACTAACACAAAATCCGGCAGGAAGTTAATGATAAGACAGCTTAATTCTAATGAAATAATTAAATTACTTGGAAAAGATTTTGATTACCTTCAAACGAATCAAAATAATCAAGAATTATTTGTTTCTCGAGATATTCTAAAAAGTGTTACAAGTCTTTTAAAAAATAACCCAGATGCTTCTTTTAATTTATTAACTTGTATTTCAGGAGTTGATTATATTGAATATTTTCAAGTAGTTTATCACCTCACATCTACGCATCATAAACATAGTTGTATCATTAAAGTTAATTTATTTGGTCGTAATGATTTGTTTTGTCCTTCTGTTTATGATTTATGGCAAGGTGCTGATTTTCAAGAACGTGAGATTTGGGACTTATTAGGAATTTACTTTGAAGGTCATCCGAACATGAAACGTATTTTTTTATGGGATGGATTTGAAGGTTATCCATTGAGAAGAGATTATTTGGAAGCACCACGATAATTATAGGTAATAGATATGACTAGCGAATTAATGACAGTAAACTTTGGCCCACAACACCCCAGTACTCATGGAGTATTTCGATTAAGGATTACATTAGATGGTGAAACTGTTGTAGCTCTCGAACCTATTTTCGGATATCTGCATCGTGGATCAGAAAAATTGGCAGAAGAACGAACTTTTACGCAAGTTATTACTTTGACAGATCGGATGGATTACACATCTGCTATGACAAATAATCAAGCATACGTTTTATCGTGTGAAAAGTTGATGGAAGTTCGTGCTCCTGTTAGGGCACAGTATTTACGAGTAATTTCAGCTGAACTGTCAAGAATTGCAAGCCATCTAATAGGAACTGGATTTTTGATAAATGACCTAGGCGCTTTCATTACTCCTTTAATGTATTGTTTTCGAGAACGAGAGAGAATACTCGATTTATTTGAGATGTTATGTGGAGCTCGCATAACATTAACTTATATGAGAGTTGGAGGTGTTTTTCAAGAAACTCCTTCGGAATTTTGGCCTGCTTTAGAAAGCTTTTTAACTGATATGGAATACCGGTTAGATGAATATGAGTCTTTACTTACAGAAAATGAGATTTTGTTGAGTAGAACTAAAGGGGTAAGCCCAATTACAACTGATCAAGCTCTAAATGCTTCTATAACAGGTCCGATTTTAAGATCTACAGGACTTAATTGGGATTTGCGGGTAGTTGATCCTTACGAAATATATAATAGACTGAAATTTGAAATTCCAATTGGAGAAAATGGGGATAATTTTGATAGATACTTAGTTAGGATTAACGAAATGAGACAGAGCATCTCAATTATTAAACAATGCATAGAGCAAATAGAACCTGGTGAAATAAGATTGGATTTACCATTTTTAATACGACCTGATTCTGGTGAAGCGTATGGAAGAGTTGAAAGCCCTAAAGGGGAATTGGGATTTTATCTTATTAGTGATGGCTCAATATCTCCATATCGTTGCAAGGTAAGACCTCCATCATTAATAAACTTGACACTTTTAGACGAAATGCTTGTAGGGTGGAAGGTAGCAGATATGATAGTAACCCTAGGATCTCTGGATTTTAATATGGGCGAGGTAGACCGTTAATGCTAAGTGATAATTTATGGTTTCATAATATTTATTGCTTTCTTTATACAGGTGATACAGCGATTTCTGGTTGTTCAGATGCTATTGGCCTACTTCCAGAATCTGCTAATTGGATGCCGTATTATATTGCAGGCTTTTCTATGGTATTAGTTTTAATAAATATTTTTATGATCTTCGGCGCACTTTATACATATGCAGAGAGAAGATTAATAGGTAGATTCCAATCAAGATTAGGACCAAATAGAGCAGGGCCATTTGGGATTTTGCAACCAGTTGCTGATGGAATCAAATTGTTGACAAAAGAATCTATGATACCAGACACAGCTGATAAACCTGTTTATAATTTAGCTCCGGTTATTATGCTGGTGCCAGTAATATTAGTTGTTGCTGTCTTACCAGTAGGCGAAGGAACATTTATGACAGACTTAAATGTCAGCCTGCTTTTCGCTATTTCGATTACAGCACTGACAACGATTGCTATTTTTATGGCAGGGTTTTCTACTGGGAATCGTTTTGCTATGCTCGGGGCTATGAGAGCTGTTGCACAATTAATTAGTTATGAAGTACCTGTGGTTTTATCGACAGTTGGAATTATTTTATTAACAGGTTCATTATCTTTAGTTGATATGGTAGAAGCACAAACAGTCCCATTTATTTTAGTACAACCGTTAGCTTTTTTAATTTTTATAATTGGCTCCTCGGCAGAAATGAATAGAACACCATTTGATGTAGTTGAAGCTGAGTCAGAAATTATTGCAGGATATCACACAGAATATGGCGGAATGAGATTTGCAATGATTCAATTGGCAGAATACGCATCGGTTTTAGTAAATTCTGCTATTATTACCACTCTTTTCTTAAGTGGATGGGATGGTCCAGTTTCATTTATCCCCTCACCAATTTGGTTTTTATTAAAAATGTTTTTCATGGCTTTTTGTTTTATCTGGATTCGTGCTACATTACCTCGACTTAGAATGGATCAGATAATGTCTTTTGCATGGAAGTTTTTACTCCCATTAAGCTTATTAAATATATTTGTTACAGCCTCTGAAGTTTTATATTTTGGTGTTAATGGGTTGTTTACTCAAAATGACCTATGGATAATGTCTTTAATTAACTTTGGTGTAGCTATTTTGGGTATTGTCATATTTACTAAAGTTATGGAAATTGGGACCGATTCTAATAATAAGTATAAATACCCTGTATAAGTAAGGAGAAATAAATTTGTATGGATTAGGAATAGTAAAAGGATTAATAGTTACGCTCAAAAATTTTGTGCGTAAGCCAAGTACTATTAGTTACCCGGAGCAAAGAGCCCCTCAACACTCGAGATTTCGTGGCGAGGAATTCGTATGGTATGAAGAAAGGTGTACTGGATGTGCAAGCTGTGCTAAATTTTGCCCCTTGGGTATTATTCATATTGTTACGAGCCCTAGTGACGAAAACATACCTGAAGGTGGCTCTTATAAACTTGAAGCATTTGATATTGATATAGCTAGATGTATGTTTTGTGGTTTTTGTGTGGAAGTGTGTCCATATGATGCACTATTTATGGGTAGTGGATTTGAACAAGCTCAATACAGTAGACAAGATTTGGTTCTCGATAAAATTAAAGATCAAAAAGAAGGAAAGAATAAATCTCCTAGTACCTGGTTTAGACCTCAATTAGAAAATCAGAAATATATTCCGCACTCTGGAAAAGAAATGGAATGGGATAGCGCTGGCCGAGAAGAATGGGACTACCATCCTACTAACCGTCCGAAGCGAAATTTATTAGCTTGGCAGAATAAAAACTTTAAGAATAAAGGTAAAAATTGAATCTAACAGATATCTTATTCATGATTTTTGCTTTTGTGGCTTTTAGTTCAGCTTTGCTAGTTGTTTTTATACAAGATTTATTTAAAAGTGCTCTAATGCTAGTAGTCACTTTTATCAGTATCGGGTGTATTTTTTTCTTATTAAATGCAGAGTTTTTAGGTGTGATACAAATATTAATTTATGTAGGTGGTATATCCATAATTATTATTTTTGCTGTATTAATGACTAAAGATATGGCTAAGGCAAACACTTCCAATATTTTTATGTTTATTAATGGCCCAATTTGTCTATTTTTCTTTATTATTCTTGCTTATTTTTTAATAAACGAACCTTGGTATTTATTAGATTTGAATAATATTTCATATGGTGACCAGGCAATAGATTTGTTTTCCAATACGACAAAACATTTAGCCACTCTTCTATTAAAAAATTGGGTTATCGCTTTTGAATTTAGTTCAGTATTGTTGTTGGCAGTAATAATTGGATCATTAGCGTTAGTTAAGGATAAAATAGAATGAGTTTGGATTCAGTATTAACATTATCAGCAGGTCTTTTCGCTATTGGTCTTTTTGGAGTTTTAACAAAGACAAATCTTATTGCGGTTCTTATGTGTGTAGAACTTATGTTTAATGCGATTAATCTTGCAGCAGTAGGTATATCTCGATACGTTGCACCATCATTTTTTCGAGTTCAAAACGCTCAAGTTGATAATGAACAAATAGATCTGATTTTATCGGGTCATGTATTGTCAATTTTTTCTATTGCAATTTCTGCTGCAGAAGTTTCTATGGCCTTAGCAATTATTATTCTTATATATCGTACGAAAAATACGGTTGATATTTCAGATATTAGTAAAATGAGTGGTTAACTTATGTGGATACAATATTTAGAAGCTAAAAATTTATTTGTTGCAGAAAGTTGGAAAGAACTTTTTGAAGGAGAAGGTTTGCCAATACGATTATTACCTAAGTTAGGATTGCAAAATTGGTCTGATTCCAGCGAATTTTCTGTCATGGTTCCTCGAGGGCGCGAACATGTTGCAGACGAAATTGTTAGAAAACTTTAATTCTTGTGAAAGTCATAGATATGTTAGATATACAATTCATAATTACCTTGATATTTGCAGCACCTCTAATAGCCGCGACTATTAATAGTTTTTTTATATGTTTTGATCGTCAGACTAATATTAAAACTGGGTATGCTTTTGCTATTATTGGAATATTGATTTCGTTTATATTATCGATCTATATATTTTCTTTAGCACTAGCAGAAGATTATTATCAAATTAGTGCCGAATTTCAGTGGTTTAGAATAGGTCAATTCCCAGTTTTGTTTGGTTATTATGTTGATTTTATTACTGCTACTATGTTGTTAGTAGTAACTAGCGTAAGTTTATTAGTACAAATATACTCTATTGGGTATATGGCTGGGGATAAAGGTTTGATTCGATATTATACGTATTTATCTTTATTTACCTCCGCTATGATTGGTGTAGTATTATCTATTAATATATTGCAGCTGTATTTTTTTTGGGAATTAGTTGGGGTTTGTTCTTATCTCTTAATTGGATTTTGGTTTGATAAAAATACAGCACGGGCAGCAGCCAAAAAAGCCTTTTTGATTACTAGAATAGGTGATGTGGGGTTTTTATTTGCGATACTGTTACTTTTTGTGAATGGTATATCGTTTTTAGAAAAAGGATTAAACCCTTTATTGATTTCCGACATCTTACTAATGGGTAATGAACTCACATCTTCTGTTGTTTTGCTAGTTTCTGTAGGTATAATTGCAGGTGCTGTCGGGAAATCAGCACAATTTCCACTACACACCTGGTTGCCTGATGCCATGGAAGGTCCAACTCCAGTGAGTGCTTTAATTCACGCAGCAACTATGGTTGCAGCTGGTGTGTTTCTTCTTGTTAGGTTTTTTGATTTTATTAGTGCTAGTCCAACATCATTATTAATTATTGCTATAATTGGGTGTATTACATCCTTACTTGGAGCATCAATTGCTTTGGTTATGAATGATATAAAAAAGGTTTTGGCATATTCAACAATTAGTCAATTAGGCTATATGTTTATGGCAATTGGTATAGGCGCTCCGGCAGTAGCTATGTTTCATTTAGTTACGCATGCGTTTTTTAAATCTCTTTTGTTTTTAGGTGCAGGAAATGTTAGCCATGCTGTACATAGCTTTGATATGGAAAAAATGGGTAACTTAAAAGCTAAAATGCCTATCACATACATTATTTTCTTATTAGGATCTTTGAGCCTAGTAGGAATATTCCCTTTTGCTGGATTTTGGAGTAAGGATGAGATTGTGAATCATGCATATGCCGGTGTGAATCTAGCTTCTAATATTGTTTTATTTGCTAGTTTTATAGGAGTACTAATGACTGGATTTTATACATTTAGGATGGTTTTTCTTACCTTTAATAAAAGATTGACTGAAGATTCTACAGTTGATCATTCTAACCTAAATGAATCACCAAAAATTATGCTTTTTCCTGTGGTAATATTGGCATTTTTTGCTGTTATATCCGGATTATTAATCAATCCTCCAGTAAGTTTTTTAATTTTCGACAAACACTGGTTCTTACATTATCAGCATCGTGAGATATTGGATATTAACTGGTTTGTTGCTTTACTCTCAACAGTATTGGCCGTATTGGGGATTACTGCTGCATGGATATTTTTTAAAAATAGAAATGCTGTTAATACGTTATTTGCAGAAAGTCCAATGAGTAAAATCTTGCATAAGAAATGGTTTTTTGATGACTTCTATGAAACATTACTTGTTAAACACATATTTTATAATGGGATAACTCGATTTGCTCAATTGTTCGATGAATACGTCATTAATCAAATTTCAGACTTACTTGGTAGTCTTGGAAAAAATCTAGGTCGTCCAATTGTCTTTTTCCAGAATGGATCCGTTCAATTCTATGCATTAATTATAACTTTATTTTATGGTTTAGTAGTTACTTTAGGAGTGTTGCTTTTACATGTTATCTCATAAATGCCAAAGGTTATTAGCACTATGTTAACAATTTTAATATTTTTACCAATATTAGGTTCTTTGCTTATACCTTTCATTAGGTCATATACCCAGTGCATTAAAGCATTAGCTATTATAATTACTTTTGCCGAGCTGTTACTTTCAATTTGGATCTTTTCTAGTTTTAGTTTATCTACCCCTGGATTTCAGTTTGTTGAAAAATATGATTGGGTTCCAACACTAGGAATTACTTATCAACTTGGTGTAGATGGACTAAGTATGCCTTTAGTACTTCTTACTACATTGTTATTTGTGTGTGCAGTTTCAATTTCTTTTTCTGTAAAAGATCGTATTGCAGAATATTTTTTCTGGTTTCTGGTTTTAGAAACCTCTGTTCTTGGTGTGTTTCTTTCATTAGATTTAGTTCTTTTCTTTATTTTTTGGGAGTTAGAACTAATACCCATGTATTTCATAATTTCTATATGGGGGTCAGGACGTAAAGAATACTCAGCCATGAAATTTGTAATTTATACATTATTTGGGTCTGCCTTTATGTTAATTGGTTTATTAATTACCGGATTTTCTGCTGGTACTTTTAATATAGAAGAACTTTTAAAATTACCTGTAAGCAATTCCATTTTATCTATAGCACCTGTATACGTGTTTTTATTATTTTTTATAGCTTTTGCTATAAAATTACCTACTTGGCCCTTCCATTCATGGCTACCCGATGCGCATACGGACGCACCAACTGCTGGTAGTGTGATTTTGGCAGGTGTTTTAATAAAAATGGGTGGGTATGGAATAATCAGAATTTGTGTCCAAATATTTCACCAAGAGGCGAAAACTCTATCATTGTTAATCGTATTTTTGGGAACATTTAGTTTAATTTATGGAGCAATAATCACATTTAGGCAAACTGACATAAAAAAATTAATTGCGTTTAGTAGTGTTAGCCATATGGGCATTGTCCTACTTGGAATTAGTGCTTATAAATCAGACATTCCTGAAATTGCTTCTTTTGGTTTACAAGGAGCAGCATTGCAAATGTTCGCTCATGGAACAATCACAGGCTTATTATTTCTTTCGATTGGTTTAATATACGATCGTTTACATACTCGTGATATATCGAAATTAAACGGACTTGTCTATAGATCTCCTATTATAAGTTTGTTTTTTGTCATAGGTGCAATGGCCTCCTTAGGGTTGCCTGGATTCAGCGGTTTTGTTGCTGAAATCACTGTGTTTATGGCGGTTTTTGGTGTATGGACTTGGTTCACTGTTATAAGCGTTTTTGCAATAGTTTTTACGGCTGGTTATCTTTTATGGTTAATTCAAAGGACTGTTTTTGGAGACGACCTTGGTTATGATAAAGATTTGCCCAAATTGCATTCTTATGAATATGTACCAGCATTATTGTTGGTTGCTTCGATAATTATTTTGGGAGTATACCCCAATATAATATTTGAAATCTTTGAACAAAGTATAATTCCCTTTGTTAATAACACTACAGGAGTTTGATAGTACATGGATATATCTGAACTTAAATATATAAGTAGTGAATTGATTGTAACTGTTGCAGCTACTTTAGCATTACTTTCCGGAGTTTTTTCAGGCAAATATATTTTAGCAAAAATTATTTCTTTAGTGGGAATATTTATAGCATTTGTTTTCGCGATTGGTTTATGGTTTGAACCTTCTACATATGCTTTCTATAATACAATTAATGCTAATCAATTTAGCATTTTCTTCAAACTGCTCATTTTAGGCACTTTGTTTTTGGTTATATTAGGATCCTACGACTATATTGAATACTTTGGGAAACTAAAGACTGAATATTTAAGTTTAATGATGTATTCCTCAGTGGGCATGATGTTGTTGCCTGCGTGTAATGATTTTATTACGGCCTATATTAGTCTTGAATTAATATCATTGCCTCTTGTCGCAATAATAGCCATGACTAAAGAAGAATTTTCTATAGAAGCTAGTTTGAAATTTTTTATTATTAGTGCAGTAAGCTCTGCATTTTTGTTATATGGAATAGTTTTGTTGTATGGATTTAGTGGATCTACTAATTTTGATATTATTTCACACATACTTTCTGGTACAAGCCTTCAATCTAATGTTTCTATAGTGATATTTAGCTTCTTTTTCATTTTAGGAGGTGTTGGTTTCAAGGTGGGATTAGTTCCTTTTCATATGTGGGTACCTGACGTATATCAAGGTGGTCCAACTCCAATTGTGACGTTTCTATCTATTGCTAGCAAATCTGCTGGTTTTGCGTTATTAATCAAAATATTCTTGTTAATTTTTGAGTATACTGATTGGACATACATAATTGCAGTTATTGCAGTTATTACTATGACGGTTGGTAATGCTGGAGCGTTACTACAAGATAATAGTAAAAGATTATTAGGATATAGTGGAATCGCACATGCAGGGTATATATTAATCGGAATTGCATGTTTTTCAACTGTTAACAATATAGATGGACAAGTTGCTGTTATTTTTTATTTATTTACTTATTCATTTGCCAATTTAGCTGCTTTTTATTCCTTAATGAGTTTATCTCAATCTACAAATAGCTATTCCATTCAAAGTTATGCTGGTTCATTTTTCCATAATAAAATCAGTTCAATTGTTCTAATGTTGGCACTTATTTCTTTAATTGGCCTTCCCCCAACATCAGGATTTATCGGTAAACTATATTTATTTAATATGGCTATAAAGTCTGAATTAATTTTGTTGGTTTTATTTGGTGTATTAAATAGTGTTTTATCATCATTTTATTATCTAAAAGTTATAAGAATACTTTTTCAGTCTAATTCAAATATAGCACCAAATTCATCAAATTCATCAGTACTGCTTAATAGTGTATTAATTTCTACAGGCTTAGCTATTCTAATAATCGGAATATACCCAGATCCTGTTCTCCAATTGGTAGAGACAGTTGTTTCAAGCTAAAAATATCTAAATTACAAATGAAATTATATATCATCTTAGCTGAAATGAAGGGAGGCTTCATTTCTATTATAGGCAATCCTTATGACAATTTCCATATGCTTGGGTACAAATATGCCCAAGATCATACAGGGGCATGCGTAGAGTTTTTTACTAATCCAACTTTTCCTATTGATTGGGATGATGTTGAATTTATTTGGGCAGAGGAGTTGGTTCTAGAAGACGGAGGTGGTAAATTTGGTGAAAATAGAAAAATATACCCGGACTTTTTTAGGTTACCTCCTATTTGATTAATAGTTCCAGAGATTTAATATTATTAGTATATATGTATTCGGATTCGATTAATTGATAATTTCTTGGTAGTTTTAGTATATGGCAGTAGCAGTTGTTATTTCCCCCATCCCCTATATGGGTAAATTTGTTTTTGGGCAGTATAACTTTATTGGTAAAAGCAAGGATTGTTTCTATTTTTTTATTGTATTCCGTCAATTCCATTAAGTCTTCTAAGTTATCTACATCAAAATTTAACCCTTTTTGGTTTAATGTTACTGAGTTTGGTATTAATTCCTTATGAAGATTAAAGCTATTATCGCCAAATTTAAATTTGAATACTTGCTCATTCGGTATTAAAAGGGCATTAGTGCCAAAATCTTTATAAGCTTTTACGATAACTGCGTTATTGAAGTTTTCTGAAGCCCTAATTAGATCAATTAGGTTAAATTTTGTTAATAAGCCTAAATCTCCAGGTAAAATTAATTTTGCTCCATTTGATGATGATAAATACCTTTGTAAACTACCGTTTAAATCCTTCCCAATCCATTCGATATGTAATTGATTGTTAATAGCATATAAATGGGTTAAATAATCATATTCTGATTTGTTATATTCACTTGCTAATATTGTAATATTAGGTTTCAATTCAAGATCTATTAATGCCAGATATGAATTAATTACTACATGGTTTAATAACCAGATTGTTAAATTTTTTCTTTGTACTGGACTTAATATTGATGAGAGAC
>Ga0209501_10003071_pt1 | contig 17046 bp, 12 predicted proteins | sample ArcticOcean_MG_C_4_FD_187434 | JGI IMG/M metagenome (GOLD analysis project Ga0209501, IMG submission 187434) | Marine microbial communities from western Arctic Ocean - ArcticOcean_MG_CB4_134 (SPAdes) (version 2) | ecosystem: Environmental > Aquatic > Marine > Oceanic | place: Arctic Ocean...
CTACTACTTTCTTGTGAGGCATAATTATTTCTTGGTAAAAAAATCATTCCTACACAAATTTCTGAACCATCATGTTTATGACCTGCAAGTTCTATTTTTTCGGCAAAAAAAGCAGATGGAATTTCTAGGTGGATTCCAGCTCCATCACCTGTTTTTCCATCAGCATCAACAGCTCCTCTATGCCAAACGGCTTTTAAAGCATTAAGCCCATACTCGACTACTTTTCTTGATTTTTTTCCTTCTGTAGAAGCAATTAATCCTACTCCACAAGCATCATGTTCCATTTCTTTAGAATAAACATGACCTTCTTGAAGAAGTTTAAGATTTTTTTTATAATTTTTCATTAAGCAACCTTTTCTTTCTTAAACTCTTTGCTTTCTAGGAAATTTTTTATTGATATTGCCGCATCTCTTCCATCTTTTATAGCCCAGACAACTAAAGATGCTCCTCTAATAATGTCACCTGCTGCAAAGACACCTGATAAATTTGTTTCCATTGTATCAAAATCTGTTTTTAATGTTCCCCATTTAGTAACTTGTAAATCTTCAGAGCCAAATAGTTTTGGTAAATTTTCTGGGTCAAATCCAAGGGCTTTAATTACTATGTCTGCTCTAATATCAAAGTGAGAATTATTTTGGATTTCTGGTTTTCGTCTACCACTGTCATCTGGTTCACCAAGTTTAATTCTATCTACTGTCAAACCTTCAACTTTATTTGTTCCAATAAATTCTTTAGGACTAGATAACCAAACAAACTCTACTCCTTCTTCTTCTGCATTAGCCACTTCTCTAGCAGACCCAGGCATATTTTCTTTATCTCTTCTATACAAGCACTTGACTGATTTTGCTTTTTGTCTAATTGAAGTTCTAACACAGTCCATTGCAGTATCACCTCCTCCAATTACAACAATATTTTTTCCTTCGGCATTCAGGGTTCCATTGTCAAATAATTCTACTTTATCTCCTAATCCTTTTTTATTTGAAGCTGTCAAAAATTCCATTGCTGGGAAAATATTTCCTAAATCTTTTCCTGGTAGGTCTATTTCTCGCGCTTTATAAACGCCTGTTGCAATTAATAGAGCATCATGTTTTTTTCTTAGCTGTTCTAAAGTAACATCTTTTCCTACTTCAAAATTTTGGACAAATTTTATTCCACCCTCTTCTAATAGTTTGGTTCTTCTTTCTACGACAAATTTTTCAAGTTTAAAATTTGGAATTCCATAAATCATTAAACCACCAGCTCTGTCATATCGATCGTATACTGTAATTTGGTATCCTGACTTTCGGAGTTGTTCTGCTGCAGCTAGTCCTGCTGGACCTGCACCTATAATTCCAATGCTTTGACTTTTTTCATTCTTAACTTTTATAGGATTTACCCAGCCTTGCTCCCATGCATTATCGGTAATGTATTTTTCAACAGAACCTATGGTTACTGTTCCATGTCCAGACTGTTCGATTACGCAATTTCCTTCACACAATCGATCTTGGGGGCATATTCTTCCACATACTTCTGGCATGTTGTTTGTGCTTTGAGATAATTCATATGCCTCTTTCAATCTTCCTTCTGCAGTTAATTTTAACCAATCTGGAATATTATTGCTTAATGGACAGTGTATTTGGCAAAAAGGAACTCCACACTGTGAACATCTACTAGATTGTTCGCTAGCTTTGTTGTTAATAAATTCTTTATAAATTTCATTAAAATCTTCTTTCCTTGTACCAACTTCTCTCTTAGGTGGAGTTTGTTGACCTATTTTAACAAATTTAAGCATTTTTTCTGACATAATTATCTCTATGAAATACATCATATATCATCATTTTTGATAATTAAAGACATACAAGGTCAATAATTATGACCTTAATGTATAAATAATCTTTTAAATAGGCATTTTTCAATTTATGCATTGCTAATATGCTAAAATGGAATTGTTTAAATCTAAGGTTATTTAAGTTACGAAGCATTAAATGCTCACAAATATTATTGAAATTATAATTCTATCTTTAATTCAAGGAATATCAGAATTTTTACCCATAAGTTCTTCTGCACATTTAATTGTTGTCTCTAGTTTATATGAGTTTAAAGCAAGCTCATTATTAATAGATGTAAGTTTGCACCTTGGTTCCTTGTTAGCAATTATCTTTTTTTTTAGAAATGAATTACTTGATATAAAAAATAATCAAAAATTATTGTTATTAATGATCTTTGGATCTATTCCATTGATTATAGTTGGTTATATTTTGTATAAAACAGAGATGATTTATTTTTTAAGAGATATAAAAATAATTGCATGGACTACTTTAATATTTGGAATTATTTTATATTTTGCAGACAAATGTAGATTTAATAAAAAGATATCATCCAATCTAAATTTAAAAACAATTTTATATATCGGTTTATTTCAAACTCTTGCTTTAATACCTGGAGTAAGTAGAGCGGGAATTACAATGACAGCTTCAAGATTTCTTAGGTTTAATAGATTTGATTCCAGTAAAATTTCTTTTTTATTGGCTATACCTGCGTTAGCAGGAGCAAGTGTGTTAAGCTTGAAGGATGTTGTTGGACAGAGCTTTGAAGTTAATTATCTAATATTAATAGCTATAACTTTGTCTTTTTTATCTTCATATTTCACTGTTAAGTTTTTCTTAGAGTATATAAATAAATTTTCTTTAAATATTTTTGTAATTTATAGAGTTGTAGTTGCAATTATTTTATTCGTAATAATATATAATTAATTTTTTTTTAATAATGGTACTAATTGAGAAAACAAAACTCCAAATAAAATAAATAAACATCCAAATAAATTATTTATATCTAAAACTTGATCTAATAAAATCCAAGCAGCAATTGTTGCAAAAACACCCTCTAAAGAAAAAATTATTGCTGATGGAGCAGGGGAGATATTTTTTTGTGCATATATTTGTAAAACAAAAGCAAGACCTCCAGATAAAACTCCAGCATATAAGATTTGCAATTTTTCTTTAAGAATATTTGACCAAATAAAATCTTCAAAAATTAATCCTATAATCAATGATAAAAAGGCTACAATTAAAGTTTGAATTGCACCTATTGTTAATGGCAGATTATAATTCTCTATAATTTTGCCAGTAAAAATAATATGTGTACTCCAAAAAAAAGCTCCCATTATTACAAGCGTGTCACCAATTCTAACGGTTGCACTATAAAAATTAGTTAGTAAATAGCCTCCCATCACACAAAGAAAAACTGAAGGCCAAATACTCCAATGAATTGGTTTTTTATACATAAAAAAAATTATAATTGGGACCATCGGCACATAAAAAATAGTAAAAAATGCTGCATTGGCGACATCTGTGTAGAGTAGGGCTACCTGTTGAAGTGCAGACCCTAAGAATAGGGACAAGCCTATTAAAATAGCTAAGTAAGTAAATTGTTTTTGATTTTTCTTCACTGATTTTAAAATATTCTTTCTTTCAAAAATAAAAGCTAAGGGTGCTACCACTAAAAAGCCAACAAAGAATCTTACAGCATTAAATGTAAAGGGACCAATATCGTCCATCCCAGTATCTTGAGCAATAAAAGTTGTTCCCCATATTAATGTACAAAATAATGCACTAAATAATGATGCTGTTTTTGACATGAAAATTTATACAGCCAACTTATAAGCGAAATTTTTACCTAGATTTTCTTTAAGGTCGTTATTAAATCTAGCTGCTTCTGCACCATCAATTATTCTGTGATCATATGATAATGAAATTGGAAGCATAGTTCTGGTTTGAAATTTACCATCAATAAAAATTTGTTTTTTTTGAGATTTTCCAACTCCTAAAATTGCAACTTCAGGGAAGTTTATTATTGGTGTAAAAAATGAACCTCCAATACCTCCAAGACTAGTAATTGTCATAGATCCTCCAAAAAATTCTTTTTTATCTATCTTTAAATTTCTACACTGTTCACTAACAGTTTTTAGTTCATCACTTATATGACTAATATTTTTATTATCAGCATTTCGTATTTTAGGTACCATCAGACCATGAGGTGTGTCTACTGCAATCCCAACATGAAAATATTTTTTTATAGTAATTTTTCCATTTTCTATATCATCAATTGATGAATTAAAGCTTGGAAATTTTTTTAAAGATGAAACTAAAGCTTTAACTATAAAGGCTATTGGAGTAATTTTTTTTTTCTCACCTGTATACATGTCTGTAAGAGAGCTTCTGAACTCATCCATTTCAGTTATGTCAAACTCATCATGATTAGTTACATGAGGTATTGTTGTCCAAGAATTTACCAAATAAGTAGAGGCTAATTTTTTAACTCTTGGCATGTCCTTAATTTCAACTTCTCCAAAATCTGAGTGAGAAAATTCACTTTTAATTTTTTTTGGTTTGGCTTCTTTTACCTCAGTTGGTTTATTGATCTTGGAAGATATAAAATTTTTTACATCGCTCTCTACAACTCTTCCTTGTCTTTGACTGCCGTTAATTTCATTTATATCTACACCAAGCTCTCTTGCAAATTTACGCGCTTTAGGACTTGCCGCAGAAATCCTAGAAACATTTTTTTCTACAAAGTTTGATTTTGGTGTATCATTTACTATTGTTTCTTTGTTGGTTTGAGCTTTCTCTTCTTCTTTTTTAATTTTAGGCTGATCTAGAATATCTTCTTTGACTTCTTCACTGCTTTCTATAATTAATATTGTGTCTCCTTCTGAAACTTTATCTCCTACTTTAATGTTTACTGACTTAACTTTTCCTTCGAAAGAAGATGGGATTTCAACACTAGATTTATCGCTTTCAATTGTAATAAGTGGGTCATTTTTTGAAACAGATTGGCCACTTGAGACTAATACTTCAATTACCTCAACGTCTTTAAATTCACCAATATTTGGAACCTTTATCTCTTTATCTGACATCTATAGTTTCGTAGGCATTGGTTTGCTACCATCAATATTATACTTCTTTATGGCCTCTTTTGCATACTTTGAAGCTATTAGCTGTTCTTTTGCTAATACACTTAGTCCATAAGCAACAATATGCTCTTTATCAACTTCAAAAAATTTTCTAAGGTTTTTTCTAGTATCACTTCTTCCATAACCATCTGTCCCTAAAGAGTAGAAGCTTTTATTAGTGTAAGGTCTAATTTGGTCAGAATTCATTCTCATATAATCAGAGGCTGCCATAATTGGTCCTTCAGTTTTTCCTAAACATTGTTCTACAAATGAAACTTTTTGCTCTTTGTCTGGGTTTAAAAGATTGTATCTTTCAACTTCCATACCTTCTTTTCTCAATTCATTAAAACTTGTAACACTCCAAATTTCACTATCTATCTGATATTCATCTTGAAGAACTTCTGCGGCAGCCATCATTTCTCTTAATATTGTACCAGAACCTAAAAGTTGAATTTTAGTTTTGTCATATCTATTAAATTCTTTAATTTTATACATTCCTTTAAGAATTCCTTCTTCACATTTTTTATCTTTTGGCATGCTTGGATGTGAATAATTTTCATTCATCGTAGTAATATAATAAAAAACATTTTCATTTTTTTCATGCATTCTTCTCAAACCTTCTCTAAAAATTACGGCAAGCTCATAGTGAAAAGTGGGATCATAAGAAACACAATTTGGAATTGTAGATGCAATTAAATGACTATGACCATCTTGGTGCTGTAATCCTTCTCCTGCTAAAGTAGTTCGTCCAGCAGTTGCTCCAATTAAAAAACCTCTAGCTTGGCTATCTCCTCCTGCCCATGCAAGATCACCTATTCTTTGAAAACCAAACATAGAATAAAAAATATAAATTGGTATCATTTCAATGTCGTGATTAGTGTAGGAAGTAGCAGCGGCAATCCATGATGACATTGCTCCAGCTTCATTAATTCCCTCTTCTAATACTTGTCCACTTTTATCTTCTCTGTAAGAGCTTAACTGAGCAGAATCTTCTGGTTCATATTTTTGTCCTTCGTGTGCATATATTCCTATTTTTTGAAAAAACCCCTCCATACCAAAGGTTCTTGCTTCATCAGGAATAATTGGAACTAATCTTGGTGAAACATTTTTGTCTCTTAATAAATTTGTAAACATTCTAACTAATGCCATGGTTGTAGACATTTCTTTTTCACCAGTTGATACTTTCATAAAATCAAAAATATTTTTTGCTGGTGCTTTAATAGGTTTTGAATATGTTGTTCTTTCAGGTAAGTGACCGCCAAGTCTCATTCTCTTTTCTTTAATATATTTAATTTCTAATGATTTTTCATCAGGCTTAAAATACTCAACATTTTTTACTTGCTCATCTGTTAATGGGACATCAAAACGATCTCTGTAGTACAACAAATCATCAACATCTAACTTTTTAGTTTGGTGAGTGGTATTAACACTCTCTCCTGTTTTACCCATTCCATATCCTTTAATAGTTTTAGCTATTATAACTGTTGGGCTACCTTGGTTTTTTGATGCCTGGTCATAAGCTGCATAAACTTTATGAGGGTCGTGGCCACCTCTATTTAGTCTCCAAATATCTTTATCTGATAAACTAGAAACTAATTCTTGTGTCTCTGGGTATTTTCCAAAAAATCTTTCTCTAACATAAGCTCCATCTCTAGCCTTCATTGCTTGGTATTCACCATCCACAGTTTCATTCATAACCTTAACTAAATGACCTGTTTTATCATTAGCAATCAAAGAATCCCAATACGAACCCCAAATTACTTTAATTACATTCCAGCCAGCTCCTCTAAAGCTTCCTTCTAATTCTTGAATAATTTTTCCATTACCTCTTACGGGTCCATCTAATCTTTGAAGGTTACAGTTTACGACAAATATTAAGTTATCTAATTTTTCTCTAGCAGCTAACCCTATCGCACCTAAAGACTCAGGTTCATCCATCTCCCCATCACCTAGAAATGCCCAGACTTTTCTACCTTCATCTTTAATTAATCCTCTATTAATTAAATACTTCATGTACCTCGCCTGATAAATTGCAAGCATAGGGCCTAATCCCATTGATACAGTTGGAAACTGCCAAAACTTTGGCATCAACCAAGGATGTGGATATGAAGAAAGTCCACCTGGTTTTACTTCTTGTCTAAAACTATCTAATTGTTTTTCATTTAATCTACCTTCAAGAAATGCTCTAGCATACACTCCTGGCGCACTATGACCTTGGAAATAAACTAGATCACCACCAAATTTGTTATTTTTAGCTCTCCAAAAATGATTCATTCCTACATCGTAAAGTGTTGCTGCTGATGCAAAAGTACCTATATGGCCACCCAATTCTGGAAATTTTTTATTTGCTCTAACAACCATGGCTGCTGCATTCCATCTAATTAAAGATCTGATTCTTCTTTCAATATTCTGATCACCATTTGACTTAACTTCTGCCTCTGGTGGAATTGTATTAATATAAGGAGTGTGCTGCGTGTAAGGAATATTCGCTCCTTCTCGATAGGCTTTATTGATTAATTCTTTTATCAAAAAATGAGCTCTTTGATTTCCATCTTTTTCAACAACTGCAGATAAAGACTCTAACCAATCTTGAGTTTCTAATGGATCAATATCATTATTATTTGTAACCTGAATTATTGTTTGTTTTTTTTCTTCAACTGGCTTTTGTTGAATAGTTTCTTCTTTCTTTTCATTTTTCAAAACTGATTCTGCCTGTTTAATAATACTTTCTGTATCCTTAGGAATTGGTTTTTCTGAAGAGTTCTCTTTTGAAGGTTCAATGCTTAATAGCAAGTCTCCCATGGAAACCTTGTGACCCACTTTAACATTTACAGATTCTATCTTTCCTGAAATTGTTGATGGAATTTCAACACTAGATTTATCACTTTCAATGGTAACAACGGGATCATTTAAGTTTATTTGGTCTCCAGGCTTTACTAAAAGTTCAATAATTTCAACTTTTTCAAATTCTCCAATATCTGGAACAAGTAATTTTTCGCTCATTATTTAAATCGATTTATATACCTAAAAAAAAGTATATCTCTTTTTATTTTAGCACATTAATAAGCTTTTTTATGCACACTTGTATTTTTATTGAACAAAAACTTTAAAATAACTAAAAAATAAACTTTTAATTTCTTTCAATACACATGGCTATTCCCATTCCACCACCAATACAGAGGGTGGCACAACCTTTGCTTTTACCTTGTCTAATCATTTCGTGAATAAGAGTTACTAAAATTCTAGTTCCTGAAGCACCAATTGGATGTCCTAATGCAATTGCACCACCATTAACATTTACAATTTCTTTAGGAATCTTAAGGTCTCTAATTACAGCAATACTTTGAGCTGCAAATGCTTCATTGATTTCAAATAAATCAATATCTTCAATTTTCCATCCTGCTTTTTTTAAAGCCATATTCACAGCCGGTATTGGACCAAGCCCCATTAATGAGGGCTCAACACCACAAGATGCCCAAGACACCACTTTAGCTAATGGCTCTATTTTTCTAATCTCAGCCTCTTCTCTAGACATTAATATAGTTGCTGCTGCTCCATCATTTATTCCTGATGAATTACCTGCAGTAACTGTTCCATTTTCTTTAAAAACAGTTTTTAATTTTTTTAAATCCTCTAAACTTAAATTACTTCTTGGATGTTCATCTTTTTCAAAAATAAAATTTTTATCATCTGTATTAATCTTTAATTTGATTAACTCATTTTTGAATTTATTCTTACTTATAGCATCTTGTGTTTTTTCTTGAGAATTTAAGGCAAACATATCTTGTTCATCTCTAGAAATTTGATATTTATCTGCAACATTTTCTGCTGTAACTCCCATGTGATAATTGTTAAATGAGTCTATTAGTCCATCATTGACCATTGTATCAACCAATTTATTTTCATTTAATTTTTTATCTTCTCGATAAAATATTGCATGTGGCGCTCTAGACATATTTTCTTGTCCACCGGCGACTATAATTTTATTTTCGCCTAGTTTAATAGATTGATAACCTGAAATAACAGACTTTAATCCAGATCCGCATACTTGATTAACGATATGTGCAGGTTTTGAAACTGGAATTCCAGCATGAATAGAAGCTTGTCTTGCTGGGTTTTGTCCTAATCCAGAAGTAAGAACGTGCCCCATAATCACCTCATCAATATCGTCTGATTTTAATTTTGATTTATAGATAACTTCTTTAATAGCTAGTGCTCCTAGTTTATCAGCACTAAGACTTTTTAAAGATCCTTTATATGTGCCTATAGGTGTTCTTAATGCAGCTGTAATAACTACATCATTTGATTTTTTGCTCATTGATAATACAGCATAATATTTTATAACTTAAATTACATCAAAAACTTTGATATGTTGGGCAAATTATTTAATTAAGGACCGCTGGCCAAATTGGATAAGGCGCTCGGCTACGAACCGAGAGATTCCAGATTCGAGTTCTGGGCGGTCCACCAAAAAGGATAAATATAAATGTTAGATTGGCTACTAAAATCATCGCTACAAAAATCTGTTATATATTTTTTTATAATTGTTTTTATAATTTTATTAATTTTAACTTTCGTATTATAAAGAACTATGAGTAATGAATTTGAACAAATAAGTATTAAGCCTGGCTTTATGAAACACAATGGTGGTATTTTATTTAGAACTATTTCTGAAACAGAATATGAATTTAAAACTACAATTAATGAAAATCATTTAAATGCAGCTGGGATAACTCACGGTGGTTATTTATCAGCCTTAATTGATGCGGGAGCAGGGACTGCTGCACATAGAGCATCTGGAAATGCACCTTGTGTAACCATTTCATTAGATCTAAAATTTATTGGTGCCTCTAAAGTGGGTGATGTGGTTACTGGTTTTACAAGAATTCTTAAAAAAACTAATACACTGGTATTTTTATTTTGTGAGCTGAAATGTAATGATAAAATTATAACTTCAGCATCGGGGATATGGAAAATCTTAAAAATAAAACCATCTGATCTTGGTCCTGGTGGATAATTATTCTTTTCTTCTAGAGTTCAAATAACCAAATATAATTAACAATAAAATCGCTATTGGGTAAATAATTCCTTTATTTGGTCTATCTGCATTTTCTATTTTAAATTCACTTATATAATCACCAGTTTCAAAACCACTTTTTTTAGCTTTCCCATTCCACTGTAAGGTATCTACAATAACTCTGTTTTCTTCTCTAATTAAACTAATTCCATATTGCTCCAAACTATACTCAGTTTCAAAAGTATTTTTTTTAATTACAAATAACTTGTATCTTTCACCATAATTACTTGGACGTGTTACTTTAAATCTAGCCTCCTTATTGAAGTCTACTTTCATTAAATGAATTTTGTTAATATCCATATAATTATATTTAGGATAAAATTTGTTTAAAACAAATTCTGGGGCTAATAGTGAAATAGAGATTAATAAAAAAATTATTATCTCGTACCATCTTAATCTATTAATAAACCAAGCTTGAGTTGCAGAAGTAAAGACTAATATTCCTATCAAAGAAGTAATAATTACTAATAGTCCATGCCAAACATTTTCAATACCTATCAATAACAATTCGTGATTAAATAAAAATACGATAGGTAAAATACCTGTTCTTAAACTGTACCAAAAAGCTTGTAGACCAGTTTTAAGTGGATCACCTCCAGAAATGGCAGCTGCTGCATATGATGCAAGACCAACTGGAGGAGTGACATCAGCCATTAAACCAAAATAAAAAACAAACAGGTGAACTGCTATAAGAGGAAATACAAATCCAGATGCATTTCCAACATCAACCAATACTGTTGCCATTAAAGAAGCTACTACAACATAATTTGCAGTGGTTGGAAGGCCCATGCCAAGTATTAGACATAAGATGATTGTTAAAAATAGTAAAATAACAACATTATCTTTAGCAATAAATTCTATAACTATAATTAAATTTGTACTTAACCCTGTTGAACCAACAGCTCCAACTATTATACCAGCTGTTGCTATTGCTATTCCAACACCAACCATATTTAAAGCACCTTTTTCAAAACCAACTATCGTTTGATTAAACCAAGTTTTTATTGCTAATTTAAAATCAGGGTTTTTAAATAATATATAGCCAAGGTTTACAATTATTAATGCAATCGTTGCAAAAAATATTGAGTATGAAGCGGTAAATCTTAAATAAACGAGCATGTACACTAAAACAAAGATAGGTATTAAAAAATGTAATCCTGATAAAAATGTTTTCTTTAAATTTGGAATATCAGCATCATCCATTCCTTTTAAATTTAATTTTAAAGCTTCAAGGTGAGAAATATAAAATAATGCCACATAAGAAATAATTGCAGGTAAAAATGCGTGCTTAACAACCTCAAAATAAGTAACCCCCAAAAAACTTGCCATTACAAATGCTGCAGCTCCCATTACAGGTGGCATTAATTGTCCGTTAACCGATGATGATACCTCTATTGCGCCAGCTTTTTCTTTAGAAAAACCAGTTTTTTTCATAATTGGAATTGTAAAAGTTCCAGTTGTAACTGTATTTGCAATTGAAGATCCTGAAATTAGACCAGTCATTCCAGATCCTAAAATTGCTGCTTTTGCAGGTCCTCCTCTCATTTTGCCAACCATAGCAAAAGCTAAGTCTAAAAAATATTTACCCCCACCTGCTGTTTCTAGAAGCGCCCCAAATAAAACAAATAAAAAAATGAAATCTACAGAAACACCTATAGGAATTCCAAATATAGCTTCTTGATCAAGCCACTGAAATCCAACCAATCTATTTAATGAAAGTCCACCATGAGAAATTATTTCTGGTGCATATCTACCAAAATATGAAAAGAGTAAAAAACAAACTGCGATAATAACTAGAGGTAATCCAAATACTCTCCTAGTTGCTTCAATTAATATTAAAATTCCACAACTTCCAATGATCAACTCAACTGGTAAATTAAATTTTTCCCAAATTGTAACGGTTAAAAGAATTCCCCCTCTATCCACTAGTTGGTCATAAAAAAAATAAATATATAAACAACAAAATGCAGCAATAAAACTAATTAGAATATCAAATATAGAAATTTTTTTTCTTTTAGAAATTGGATAAATTAAAAAAGCTAAAGTTAAAGCAAAACCTAAATGAATAGCTCTAGCAGGAAGTCCTTTAAACATTCCAATATCAAACATAAAAGGAAATGGAGAAGCATACCAAAGTTGGAATAATGACCAAATAATTGCAATACTTCCAACAATTTTTAAATGTAACCCAGTAAGATTTCTAGTTGGAGACAAATCCTCACTAATCTTACTTTCTACTTTATCATTAATATTTTGATTCATTGTTAAAAAGATACTCTATAACAAAAAAAAGGCCCGATAAATATATCAGGCCTTTTAATTTAATTAAGTAGTTGGATTACATTAATCCAGCTTCTTTATAATATTTAATTGCACCTGGGTGTAATGGAGCTGACAAACCTGCAGCAATCATATCCTCTTTTTTTAAAGAAGAAAAAGCAGGATGTTGTTTTTTGAAATCATCAAAATTTTCCATCACAGCTTTAACAACCAGATATACAAGCTCATCAGAAACATCAGCTGAAGTTACTACGGTAGCTTTAACACCAAAAGTAGTTACATCTTTTTTCTGTCCTGTATAAGTACCCGCAGGTATTACAGCTTGTGCATAATAGGCAGCGCCATCAATTAGACCCTGAACTTCAGAACCTTTAAGATTAATTGGTAAAGCTTTTGCTCCACAAGAAGCTGCATTCTCCATAGCTCCATTTGGAAAGCCTACCGAATAACCAAAAGCATCAATTTTACCATCACACAAAGCTTTTACTTGCTCAGACGAAGTTAATTCAGTAGTTGATTTAAAGAAACTATTATCAACTCCCATTGCATCCATAAGTACTTCCATAGTTCCTCTTTGACCTGAACCAGCATTACCAATGTTTACAACTTTTCCTTTAAGTCCAGAAAAATCTTTAACTTTTGCTTTTTTTCTTGCCCAAATTTGAAAAGGCTCATTGTGTACTGAGAATACAGCTCTTAAATTACTATACTGTTTACCTTCCCATTTACTTGTTCCATTTACAGCGTGATATTGCCAGTCAGACTGAGCTACACCAAATTGAAATTCGCCAGCTGCGATTTGACCAATATTATAGTTTGATCCACCAGTTGAAGGCGCAGTACATCTGTAAGCTTTATCTATACCTTTTTTTCTTCCGTGTTCTTTAGCAATTGCTGATTTGTGAAGCATTTTACAAATTGCGTTACCAGTTTGGAAGTATACTCCAGTTGGTCCACCCGTTCCTATCGTGAAGAACTCTGCAGATTTTGCAACACCAGTAAAAGATAAAGATGCAACAAAGATCAGTAGAGCGCTCGATAGAGATGTTATTATTTTTTTCATTTTCTCTCCTCTATATCGTTATTTTTATTAATTAAATTTAACAGTAATTAAGTGAGTATGTATAGCTGGTAGTTATGTTGATGTTGACCATTTTTTTAACTTGTCCACACCCTCAACAACCTTAGGCGAAAGTTTTAAAATTAAGTTCTCATCGATTACTTGTCCATTTTGGGTCTGCTTCATAAACTCCTGACCATCAAAATCTGTAAAACTTAGTCTTGCTAACATTTGATTTTTATCAAAACCAAAATCTGATCCTGGTAATAACGCTACACCTGTCTCTTTTAAAATATTGTCACACATTTCTGATGATGTATTAAATTTTTTATTTAAAAATTCTGGCATAAGATAAAAGCCACCTTGAGGCTTATTAATCAAAACTTTATTTGATTTTAAGTTCTCATAAACATAATTACCAATTGCTTTAAGAATATTTTTAGAACTATTTATGTATTTACTATGATCATTTGTATAAGCAGTAATTGCAGCATATTGAATTGGTGCACTAACAGCTGAAAAGGTTTCGCTAGCTAAAACATTAATTGAATTTTTTAAAATATTTAAAGAATCTGGAACTATAAAGTAACCCAATCTCCAACCACCTGCTCCACACCATTTACTTAAGCCCGTACTTATAATGGTTTTTTCAGGACAATAACTAGAAATAGATTTGAAACCTTCTTCAAAGCTTAACTCAGAATAAATTTCATCTGATAAAATAATAAGATTATATTTTTTAGCTATCTCACTGATTTCTTTTAAATTTTTACAAATCTGCCCAGATGGATTATTTGGTGAATTCAAAAATAATAGATAATTTTTATTCTTATCTTTTAAAATAACTTCTTCAATTTCAGATCCAGTAGGAAACCAATTATTTTCTCTTTTTGTTTGAATTGATTGAATTTTATTTCTTCCAAGAATTGCTTGTGGAGCATAAGAAACCCAGCTTGGTGCTGGCAATATTATATCTCCATCAAATAAAATATGTAGTAAAAACATTAATTCTTTTGAACCTGGACCGATAATTACATTTTCAGATTTATAATTATAATTCTTTTTAGTTGATGTGTATTTTGCGATAGCCTCTCTTAACTCATTAAGACCTTGCATCGGTAAGTATTTATTTTGATGAGCATTATCTTTTAACGCGTTAACGATATCAGTTGGGATTTGAAACGGAGATTGGCCAAATCCAAATTTAAATATTTTTTCACCTTTACCCTCTAGCTTTCTGCAGGTTTCATTAATTTTTAAAGTAGAGGATGGCTCTAAACCTTTAACTATATTTTTTAACATTTAATAATTTAATTCCTTTAAATTTTTATACTGTTCTAAAACTTGTGGATTTGCTAGCGCTTCTTTATTTTTAATATCGTTTCCTTCTATTGTGTTTTTTACAGCTAATTCAACAATTTTTCCATTTTTAGTTCTTGGAATATCGTCGACTACTATAATTTTAGATGGAACATGTCTTGGAGATACGTTTTTTCTAATTTGTATTTTTATATTTTTTAACAAAACTTCATTCAATACATGTTTCGGGTTCAATACTATAAATAAAATAATTCTAACATCATTATCCCATGCTTGACCAACAACAATAGATTCTTTGACTTCTGTAAACTTTTCTACCTCAGAATATATTTCAGCAGTTCCGAGCCTTACCCCTCCAGGGTTAAGTGTAGTATCTGATCTACCATGAATAATAAAACCACCACTTTTCTTTATCTCAGCATAATCACCGTGGTACCATGTGTTTAAAAAATTGTTAAAATATGCATTTTTAAATTTAATATCATTTTTATCATTCCAAAATTTTATAGGCATTGATGGAAAAGGATTTTTACAAACTAACTCTCCTTTTTTATTTTTTAAAGATTTACCCTTCTCATTAAAAACATCAACATTCATACCTAATCCTTTATTTTGTATTTCACCTAAAATTACCGGTTGGAATAGATTGCCTAAAACAAAACAAGAAACAATGTCTGTTCCCCCAGATATAGAAGATAAATGAACATTTTTTTTTATGTTCTCGTAGACATATTTAAACCCATCATTTGATAATGGGGATCCAGTAGAACAGATTGTTCTTAATTTTGATAATTTATACTTATATTTTAAACTAGGCTTAAATTTACGAAGTGCATCAACATATTTTGCACTAATACCAAATAAAGTAATTTTTTCTTTTTCAGCAATTTTTATTAATAAGTCTTCTTGTTTATACATCGGTGATCCATCAAATAAAACAATAGACGCCTTAGAAGCCAAGACGCTTACCAACCAGTTCCACATCATCCATCCACAGGTAGTAAAATAAAAAACATTATCACCTTCTTTAATATCGCAATGGAGCTGATGCTCTTTTTTATGTTGAAGTAAAACCCCTCCACTCCTATGACATATGCACTTTGGCTTTCCAGTGGTTCCACTTGAATATAAAATTGTAAGTTCTTGCTCAAAATCAAACCTAGAAAACTGGATCTTCTCAGGTTCTTGTTTGGTTATTTCACTCCATTTAAGTACTTTTACTTTTTTAAATTTGTATTTATTGTCTAAGTATTTTTCTCCTGGATAATTAACAATGACAACATATTTGATGGAGGGTATCTCTTTTAGAATTAGAGTAGCTCTCTCTAAAACATTTATTGTTTTTCCATTATAAAAATATTTATCTACTATAAATAAAACTTTAGGGTTAATTTGTGAAAAACGTTCTACTACACCCTTAACGCTAAAATCTGGCGAACAGGACGACCATATCGCTCCTAATGAAGAAGAGGCTATAAATGCTTCAACTGTCTCAATAGAATTAGGTAAATATGCTGCAACCCTATCTCCTTTTTTAATCTTTATATCTTTTAAAAATTTAGATATTTTGCTCACATTGAGGTTTAGCTCATGCCAGTTTCTCTCTTCACGAAAACCATTTTCACTTATAAATGTTATTGCTTTATCTTTATTATTCTTTGAAAGTAAGTTTTCTGCAAAATTTAACTTTGAATTTGGTAAAAATTTATTTTTATAAAATATTTTTGATTTTTTTATTTTTAATTTACTTTTAAATCCTTTTATTTCTGCAAAATCCCAAATAGAACTCCAAAAATTACCAGGGTTTTTAATACTCCATTTTAAAATATTTTCATATTCTTGATTAAAGTTTTTTTTGAATTTTTTTGAAATAAATTGCTCATAATTCGATAATAGAGAATTTTTTTTCTGATCAGATGATGCTTCCCACAGTTTTTGTTTCATAATTTTGTTACAAAATACTAATACAGAATTATTTTTAATTATGTTAATCTATAAGCAAATAAAGACTAAATGAGAACTTTTTCCTCTACGATTCGGTCATGTTTTAGTCTATTTTTGTTCTTTATGAGTAACAACATGTGGTGGAATAAAAATTAAAGGTACCATGAATAGAAATGTCTAAAAATAAAATTACAGCTGTTCTCGGTCCAACAAATACTGGCAAAACCTATCTCGCAATCGAAACTATGCTTTCTTTTGATTCGGGTATGATTGGTTTTCCTCTGAGGCTGCTTGCACGTGAGGTCTACGACAAAATTATTAAAAAAATAAGTGTAGATAAAGTTGCATTAATTACTGGTGAAGAGAAAATAATTCCTCCTAATGCAAAATATTTTCTTTGTACCGTTGAGTCTATGCCAATTAATAAAAATTTAG
>Ga0209501_10003081_pt1 | contig 16999 bp, 15 predicted proteins | sample ArcticOcean_MG_C_4_FD_187434 | JGI IMG/M metagenome (GOLD analysis project Ga0209501, IMG submission 187434) | Marine microbial communities from western Arctic Ocean - ArcticOcean_MG_CB4_134 (SPAdes) (version 2) | ecosystem: Environmental > Aquatic > Marine > Oceanic | place: Arctic Ocean...
TCAATTATTTCTTCTGTGCATAAGATAAAATCTATTAATGAACTTTCATCTGCAATAGAAACTTATCTTAAAAAAGATGTAAAACTTTCTGATTTGAACAATTATGTTAATTTGATAGATGCGAATTCTTTTGTACTAAACTGGGATAGTATGGATGCAGAATTTGATCATATTTTCCATTATGGAGGTCATTTAGTGGATGCTGAGATATCAGGTGATAAAATGAAACTTTTTTTAGAACAACACAGTAAGGATTTTGATATTATATCTTCTGCATGTAATAAAAAAATCCAAAGTTATACAGATCAATAATACAGATTCTTAGAAATTTTATTTAATTCTAGTGTAAACTTTAACCCGTTTTTGAAAATCCTTCTTTCCAATTATTCTGTATGATACTAATTTTTTTTAATTCATCCGAACTTAACCTAATTGTAGATGCATCAACATTTGAATTAAGTTGCTCTAATGATTTAACACCTGGAATGCATGTAGAGATTTCCTCTCTTGAGAGAATATATGCCAAAGACGCTTGACTTAAGCTACGATTACTATTCTGTAGAAATTCAAATTGTTTACTACGTTCTAATTTCAGTTGTAACAGTTCATTAGGATAAGCGTGATGCCTTATATCATCATTAGGAAAAACATGGCCAGGTTTGTATTTATTTGTTAAAAATCCTTGTGCCAATGGTTCTGCAACAATTATTCCAATATTATTTTTTTTAGCTAATGGAAGTAAAGTTTCTAGTGGTTTGGGATCAATCAATGTAAAATATAGTTGAATGCAATCTACTATACCTCTCTTTATAATTTCAATTGCTTTATCATAATGAATCCCTACTGAAATACCACAATAACTTGCTTTACTATCTGATTTTATAGAATTAAATGCTTTTTCAATACTGACATAATCTTCTTCACTGTTTGGAGGATAATGAATCTGAAATAAATCTACATAATCTGTTTGTAATCTACTCAAACTTCTGTCAATTGCTGAAATTAAGTGGTTGTATGAATAATCTATGGACCATTTTGGGAAACCAGGAACATGTCCTGCTTTTGTAAATATTTGTACGTCAGATCTATAATCTTTTAATATATTTCCTAATCTAATTTCACTATTTCCTAGAGAATAGATATCTGCAGTATCAAAAGTAGTTACACCTAATTCTAAAGCAGTAGTAATTATTCTGTATGCAGTATCTTCATCTAATCCACCAAATGATGTTCCTGGTTTATTATTAATTTGTACAGGTGCGCCAAGTTGCCATCCACCTAAACCAATTTCAGAAACATTAAGATCTGATTTTCCTAATTTCCTTTTTTTAATCATGCTGATATTCTTTTTTGTTATATGCCTAGAATTATTTTAGTGATACTCCACCATCCACTGGAAGAATTGCACCTGTTGTCCATGAAGAATCATCTGATGCAAAATATAATGCTGCGTTAGAAATATCTGTTACCTTTCCAATTCTTCCTAATGGATGTTCTTTAGTTGTTAGTTCAATTTTCTTTTCAGAATTCAACCAAAACTTTCTTGTCATGTCAGTATCTACAACTGCAGCAGAAATACAATTTACACGTATGTTATATTTTGCATATTTCAATGCCCAAATTTTTGTTAAATGTATAATCGCTGCTTTTGCTGCAGAATATCCATCTGCATGAAAATTTTCAAAAGCCTTCAATCCCGCATCTGAGGCTATATTGATAATAGATCCCCCATTTTTTTGCATTTTTGGAATAATTTCTTTTGTGAATCGGAATGTACCATTAAGATTTACATCTAAGATATCTAACCATTCTTTTTCAGAAATTTTATGAAGTGGTTTCATTTTTGGTAGCATTCCCGCATTATTTACTAAAATATCGATTTTCTTAAATTTTTGAATTGTCTTATTTACTACTTCTTTAACATCTTTTTCATTTTTAACATCACCTTTTATGTAAAATGACTTTTTTATTTTTTCTGATGTTTTTTCCAACACTTTTTCATTTTTCGATGTAAGTACTACTTGTGCACCATGTTGAGCGAATAATTCTCCAATTGATTTACCAATACCTCTACTTCCACCTGTAATCAATACTACTTTATTTTTTAATTTCATCTAATCACACAGAATTCTGTATTCTATATCGTTAAAGTTTTTCATTAAATCATTTCTGGTTAACTCTATCAAATTGTAATATCTCTCAATCTGCCGTTCTGATTTTTTTGATGTAATAATCTTCCACTTTGTACCTTCTTCAGTTTTTACTTGTTCAATTGGAGCTACTTCTATCAGTTTCCATCCACATTTAGTATGTATTTTCATCATTTTTTCATTATCTGAAAATAAGAATCCTCTAATTTTTGACAATTTTAATTCATCAAACATCCATTTTAAATATATTTTCTCAATTGTTGTCATTAATCCTGGTAGTTCAAATTCTGGATCTTTCATCATTGTATCTAAAATTGCAGAATTAGTTTGTTTATCAAAATCTGAAGTACTGATTATTCCTATTTTTTGTTTGTTTACGTATATCATAAAAACAATCTTGTCAGCATTTAGCAAGACGTCATTCTTAATCCATTTTTTTGTTTTATTTTCATCTATATCAAAATCGCTACCGAAGTTATTTCTATATAATTTTCTCCATTTTGTAATCAATGAAATAGTTTCCGATGATTCATCAATTAGTTTTAAAACTATATTGTAACCCTGATAATTCATACCAAGATAATCCTTATTCTTTAAATTTTTAATTTCTTGTAATTTATCGTGATAATAATTGACAGACATATTCTAATTTATTTTTCAAATTTTCTAATTAATTGAAATGCTTCTGCCGCAATAAATCCTGAAACTGTTCCCCATTTACCAGCAGAATGTTTTATACTATCAATTGACCTTGGATGTGGATACGCTCTTATTTCATTTTTATAAAATTTCATAGCTTTTACTTTACTCTTCAATTCATCTTTAATATCAATGAAATAATTTGGTTTAAAATCATATGAGAATGACCATTCTGTTGATGATAATAATTCAAAGCAAAGAAGTTCTTTTACTTTAATTTCTGTAGGTCTAACTGCAGTTATTACTGATTCATATACAATTCTATGATCGATGTTAAGATCTCCAAAATGTGATGTGTATATGCGATCTGGTTTAGTTTGTTTAGTTAATTCTTCCACGGTTTTGATAATTTTTAGCAAAGAAACTGTATCTAATTCATTATCTGGGTAATCAAAGAAAATTGTTTTTTTAACTCTTAAAAACTTACAAACTTTTTTTGCATCTTTGCGTAATTCTTCTATTTGTTTTCTTATCTCCATTTGTTGTTTTTTTGTCGTTTCATATCTTGAATTAGTTTTATAATTTGTACTCCTTCTAGATGTAATTCCTGTAGTTAGATATGCAACTGTGACTTTATCTCCTTTTTTTGCATGTTTAAGAATAGTTCCTCCCATTCCCAAAACTTCGTCGTCAGGATGAGCAACAATAACAAGAATATTCATACCTATGAAATTTTTTTTACGATATTAATTGCTTTAGAAGAATTTCTTACTCATTGCATAATTGTTTTTAAATAGCACAGAATGAGGAAATCTGTAAAATGGTAGTTAAAAATTTTGTTTTTAATGACTTAAAAACCAAAAAAGAAAAAAATGATTTGATTGAATTTCTACGTCATCAAACTAATGTTGAATTTGGTGGATATAGAATGTTTGATGGAACACGAACTCATTTAATGCACACTCCTGAAGAGCTATCTGATTTGATATCTTTTTTGAAAAATAATGAAAAAAGTAAAAAGCGAAAATTAGAAAATTTTCTTGAAGTTGGTTATAGTTCTGGAAGAACTAATACTATATTTAACAAATTTTTTAATTTTAAACAAATTATTGCGATTGATGATTTTACAGCGGAAATGAGTTCTACTGATTTGTTAGCAAATCTCAAAAGAAAAAATCTAACATTGATTTGCGGAGATTCTTATAAAACTAAGAATCAGAAAATTATAAAGAAATTTGCTCCTTTTGATCTAATTTTTGTGGATGCAAGTCATGAATATCAAAATGTAATAAAAGATCTTAATAATTATTCAAATTTACTGTCTAACGATGGAATATTAGTTGCTCATGATATACATAGTCTTGAATATCCAGGTGTAAACAAAGCATGGAATGAATTTAAAAAAAGAAATAATTTCTTATTTAAAGAAATTAGCTTCAAAAAATATTTCTTTTGCTGTGGTTATGGATTAGTTTTGAAAAAATAATTTAATCTTGCACTTTTACAAAACCATCTGTTTTGAATTCTTTTCTATACACATTACCTGCTGTGAAAACTCTCTCTTCAAAAACAGAATCGTTTTCTCTTACGCCTAACAAATATTTTTGAACATCTGTTAATTTTTTTTGTATTGTTTCATCTAAGTAAATTCTTTGGTTTAAAAGTTGAGGTATATTTCTACGTCTTATATCCATAAATAACACTCGTCTTCTATTTCCTGTTTTATTTGTAGTACCACTATGCCACAAATTTGCGTCCATAAATACTACACCTGATTTCTTAACGTCTAAAAATATTTCATCTGGATGTTTTGTTTTATCTTCAGTATTTTCTTCAATCCATCCTTTAATTTTATGGGTCTTGGGTACAACTCGTAAATGTCCATTATCTTCATTTGAATCATCCAAGAAAATCATCGCTACAACATTTTCAGTTATTTCTATTTTTTTTTTAGGAATCCAATCTATGTGTAAATCTTGTTGGCCAGTACCTTTTTTTGGTTCTCTCATATCCAAACCTCCTATTTTTACATCATCACCCAATATTTGAAAACAAATATTCAAAATGTCTTTATCAGTTATTATTTTTCGAAATAAATCGTGTTTGTTTAATAAATTCCCTAGTCTATACGCTCCTGGTTGGAAGTTTTTTTTATATTTCATGTATTCTTCTTTTCCTTCCCATCCTCCTCTCCATGCTTCTCTTTCTAACAATAAATCAATTATTTCTGCTATTTTCTCTACAGGTAAATCTGATTTTGGAAGTACATAATATCCATTTTCCCTAAAAAATTCTCCATAATTTTTTCCATCTAAATCTCTTTTAATATTATATTTTTGAAAAACCATATTCAGTGAATCAATCATTTATGAGTAAATTAATTTTTAATCTAATTTAATCTTACTATGTTTCTCATTACAAATAGCCCATCCGGCTAAATTGAGGAAATTACATATTATCTAAATATTGTAGGTAAAAAAATGGTTTGTATATAACAAATAAAAATTTTTGAGAAGGATAGTAATATATTTTTAAAAAAGAAGAAGTTGGTATGAAAGATGAATATGAGAAAATTCTAAAAAAATTTAATTTAGAAGAATTAGATATTGTAACAATAAATTTTTCAGAAAATGGATCAACCAATGAATATATTCAGATTTTGACTCCGATTGATAAAACATTTCTAGCTAATATAAAAAAAACTGATTTCGATGAATACCAAAATGTAATTAATAATTTAAAAGAAGCTGAATCTAAATGGAAAAAAATCCCAGCCCCACAAAGAGGTGAATTAATTAGATTATTTGGAGATGAATTAAGAAAATCTAAACAGGATTTAGGAAAATTGGTAACTATTGAGTCAGGTAAAATTTTACAAGAAGGATTAGGAGAAGTTCAAGAAATGATTGACATTTGCGATTTTGCTGTAGGATTATCAAGACAACTATATGGTTTAACTATGCCCTCTGAAAGACCTGGTCACCGAATTCAGGAGATATGGCATCCACTTGGAACTGTAGGAATAATTACATCTTTTAATTTTCCTGTAGCTGTATGGAGTTGGAATTTTGCAATTGCTACAATTTGTGGAAATGTTAGTATTTGGAAACCATCGCCTAAAACTCCACTTACATCATTAGCTGTTTTTAGAATATGGAAAAATGCTTTAGAACGTTTTGAACAAAAAGAATCTGCTAATAATATCTTCAAAATAATTAATGGTGATAAAGAACAAGCAGAATGGATTGCAAAAGACAAAAAAATTAATTTAGTTAGTCTTACAGGTTCCACTGAAATGGGAAAAAGTCTAGGTAAAATTGTCACTGAAAGGTTTGGAAAATTAATTATGGAATTAGGCGGTAATAATGCAATGGTTGTAACACCTAGTGCTGATATGGAGTTAGCAATACGTGCAATTATTTTTTCAGCAGTTGGTACTAGTGGGCAAAGATGTACATCGTTAAGAAGAGTTATCGCACATGATTCAATCTATGATGAACTTACTAAACAACTAAAAACTTATTACAAAAATATAAGACTTGGAAATCCATTGCATGATGATGTATTAATAGGACCTATTATCAATGAAGAAATTTTTGTGAAAATGCAAAATGTGTTAAATGAATGTAGGAAAAAAGGAGGTAAAGTCTTTGGTGGGGAAAGAATTATGGTAACTGATGATGGCGTATACGTTACACCAGCAATTGTTGAATTAGATAAACCTGAAGAAATAACTAAAGTAGAAACTTTTGCCCCGATCTTGTATCTTATTCCTTATGATGATTTTGATAATGCTATTAAAATACAGAATAATGTACCTCAGGGATTAGCCTCATGTATTTTTTCAAATAATTTACTTGAAACTGAACAATTTATTGGTCAAAATGGTTCAGATTGTGGAATTGTTAATGTGAATATTGGTCCAAGTGGGGCTGAAATTGGAGGTGCTTTTGGGGGTGAAAAAGAAACTGGTGGTGGAAGAGAATCTGGTTCAGACGCATGGAAATCATATATGAGACGTGCAACTATCACAACAAATTCTTCGTCAGATTTACCTCTTGCACAAGGAATTGATTTCGATATTTAGTTTAAAATCTATGCTTGAAAAGGCTTTCATTTGAGTAATTTCAAATTTTTCTATGACAAAAAATTTACCAGAAGCAAATTTGAAAATTAGAATGAGCTCTAAAGATGCACATTATGCAGGTAATCTGGTTGATGGTGCTCGAGTCCTAAATTTATTTGGAGATCTTGCAACAGAATTAACAATTAGATATGATGGGGATGAAGGTCTAATTAGAGCGTATGATAATGTTGAATTTTTAGAACCAATTTACAGTGGAGATTTTATTGAGTTAAAAGCAAAAATAACTCAAGTAGGACAAACTAGCAGAAAAATAGTGTTTGAAGCATACAAAATTATTACACCGACAAAAAATAATTCCTTTGATAGTTCATGTGATGTATTAGAAACTCCAATTCTCGTTGCTAGAGCCTCAGGAACATGTGTAGTCTTACAAAAAAAACAGCGAAAGTAATAAAAAATAAGAATTATTCATATATGAAAGATTATCGTACAAATTAGATATGTTGGCTAAATCATCAAACCAATCAAAGATTGCTCCACAATTTGGAAATCGTGACAAAACATTCACTGTATTAGATGGAAGGGGATTGGAGATTACAACAAAAGAACATGGAGTTTTATTTGACGCAATTGCTGGATATTGGTATAATATTCTAGGAATGAGAAATCCTGAATTAGTAAAAGTCAAACAGGAATTAAGTGGAGTGACTACTCATCTGTATGAAGAGTATACTAATCCCTATGCAGAAGAACTTGCAGCTACTATGTGTAAAAGAACTTCAATGGATCAATTGCTGTTCTCCGCAACTGGAAGTATGGCAAATGAAAATGCTAGAAAAGAAGCTGTAAAATATCATCAATCAGAAGGTAACAAAGAAGAAGATTTAGTATTTGCAGCCATTAATGGCAGCTACCATGGTTCTGTAGGTGAAATGTTAAAATGGATTGATCCGGAAAAAAATGAATTTATTATTGATGCTCCAATCTATGAAAAAAAATATCGTAGTAAAGAAATAGTTGATACTTTTAAAGAAAAAATTGAGATTGCTGAAAAAAACGATAAAATCATTGCAGGGTTTTTTTACGAACCAATTATGGGAGTCAGAGGTTCTGTACCATTACCATCAGAATACATCAACGGGATAGGAAAAATCTGTCGAAAAAACAATATACTATTGATTGCAGATGAAGTAACGACTGGAATAGGAAGAGCTGGAAAATTTTCTTATAGTCAATCATTTGATGAAAAACCAGACATATTGTGTATGGGAAAAGCTATTAGTGCTGGTCATTACCCTGTCGCAGTTACCATTTTCAATAAAAAAATAATTGATGCATGGAGTAAATTAGAGGACGAAGGTATCTCTTTCTCAAAAATTCATCGCAGAGGAAATAGTATTACTGGTACTCAAGAAGGTTGTGCGTTAGGATTAAAGGTTATTGAAATTCTGGATCGTGATAATTTAATTCAAAAAGTACAAGAAAAAGGAAAATATGCGATAGAAAAATTGAAAAAATTTGAAGGGTTTTCTAATGTTAGAGAAATTCGTGGAACAGGTTTATTGATTGGAATTGATGTAAAAAATTCTACATTTGCAAAGGAAGTAATTACTTCTGAAATGAGAAAACATGGAATCAACGTATTACCAGAAGGACGTGTTATGATGTTTAATCCAGCATATATTATATCTGAATCACAAATAGATCAGTTTGTGAATACGCTGGGTGAAGTTTTGAAAAAAGCTGAATAATTATTATTAAAACATCATTAAAACTGCTTAATTCATTTTAGCGCATATTCAAATTATTACATTTTTCGTAATAATTTTCCAGGAGAACCAACAATTACAGAATTTTTTGGAAAATTAGACTTGACTAAACTTGCAGTACCAACAATACAACCATCTCCAATTTCACAACCCGCATCTATTACTGAATTTGGGGCAACCCAACAACCTTTCCCTATTTTTGCTCTACCACTAATTACACTTCCAGCAGTAATCTGTGCAGCTTTTTTTATAATAGAATTATGACCAACATGAACTATATCATCAATTTTTACATGATCCTCGATAATAGTTTGATCGATCTGAGATTTTTCTACAGTACAATTAGAACCAATCCACACACTATCTCCAATTAGAATAGAGCCCAAATGCGGAAAATGAAAAAATTCATCATCATCATAGTAAAAGGTGAAGCCCTCACTACCAATTGTAGTATTAGATAGTATTACTGAATTTGAACCAATTTGTGTTTTACCGTAAATACATACATTAGCAAGTATCTTGGTTCCATTACCAATTTTTACATTATTTCCTATATAGCAATGTGGACCGATGTAAACATCTTTTCCAATAACAGAACTCTTTTCAATAACAGCAGTTTTGTGTATACTAGGACTAAATTCATCTTCGGTAAAAAATTCCATTGCAACACGTTGAAAGTCGAGCCTTGGATTTTTAGAAAAAATCATAGGAATGTTTATTTTGTTTTTAATTTCAGTTGTAGTTATGATTGCAATGTTTTTGAATTTTTCTAATTTTTTCAGATCATAATGTACATTATCTTTTATCTTAAATTGGAAATTTGCCAATTCTGAGTAAAAAAGTAAAGAATTGTTTTTAACATTGTTAATAGAACTTAATGAAGTTATATCGAAATCTTTTCCAATATAATTAGTTTTTAAAAATTTGGCTATTTTTTTTAGAGAGATTTTATTTTTTCTTGGTTGATACATTTTTTGTTATTTGATATTTCTATAACCCATTTAAGTATTTTAATACATAATTATATCTGAATGTGAAATAGATTCATACAAAATCATCAATTTTAAGCAAATTACCCTTTGAAATTTTTTGAGTAGATTTTTTCCCAAAAATTTCTTCAATCATTACAGCTGGTAATCCATTACCAGGCCTTCTTAAACCAATATTGTTTTGATTGAATGATTCACCCTGTTTAATGTCAGATAAAGCTACAATACTCCTTCTTGCTAAAATTTTTGTTTTTTCTTCCTTTTCAGTTGCTTTAACTTCTTCTGAGCCTAACATTATAGTTGCAGTTCTAATTGAATCAACCCAATTTTTTAAGCCATCAGGATCTTCAGAAAACCAGTGATCAGGTCCTGGCATGTTTTTATCTAGCGTAAAATGTTTTTCAAACACTTTAGCGCCTAAAGTAACAGCAAGAGATGATGCTAAAATTCCTTGCGTATGATCAGAATATCCCAATAGAATTTTTGGAAAGGATTTTTCTAGTGTTTTTAGTTTTAACAAGTTTACATTGGTTGGAATAGTTGGATATTCTGATGTTGTAAGCATCAAAACCGTTGGATATTTTTCCAATGAACCTATAGCCTTCAATGTTTGGTGGATTTCGTTGAGGTTAGCCATCCCACAAGAAATTATCAGGGGTAAACCAGTACTAGAATAATCTTTCAGTAAAGGAATGTTAGTAAAATCATCAGAACCAACTTTTATTGCAGGAATACCTAATTCAAGCAACAAATCAAGATCAGAACGATTTTCTGGTGTAGATAAAAATAATATTTCTGTTTCATCACACTTTTGTTTAATTTTAATCCATTCTGTTTTTGAAAATTCACACCTCTTGTACATTTCAAACATAGATTCAGTAATCTCTTTTCCCTGTGATTTGTAAGTAAAAGTCAACGACGTATCAACAATAATTCCGGATGCTTCAAAAGTCTGAAATTTAATAGCGTCAGCACCCGCATCTTTTGCAGCATCAATCATCTTTAATGCATTTTCAATTTCACCATTATGATTAATTCCTGCCTCAGCAATTATGAATGGCTGACAATCATGACCTATCAGATGACCATCTAATTTAATTTTAGTCATACACTTTATCAACAAGTAGATTGTAATAACCTAATCTTTTTAGCAACACGAGTACTACCATTACCATCAACAACTTTGAAGGAATTTTTAGATATTTTTTGTAGTTTTTTTATGTCAAGGTTTTCAAACATTTCTACATATTTTTTAATTGATAAATTTTTTGCCATACCGGAATTAATTAAATATTCATTTTTTGCTAAGGCTTCAGTTGTTTCTTGTTGATGCTTTGCTACTATCGAAACAATTGTTGAAAGACCTAAACAAAATTGTTCCCATATCGTACTACCTCCTGCACCTACACCTAAATCCGCTTTACACATCAATTTGCCAATTTTGTATACATTTTGATAAAATTTAGCATTAGGAATAGAATCACATAATTGTTTAATTTTGTGTTTATTTTTATTCGATTTACCTACAACTGCATTTACTTCAAGAAATTGCTTATTAGTTTTTAGAATTTTTATTGCAGATAAAACTTTTCCAGTTTCATTTGTAGGATCACTTCCACCAAATGATATCAAAATCCTCTTAAAATTTTTTCTAGGTTTTACACTCTTCCTCAGAATAGGAAATTCGTCTCTTAACAATGCATATTTTGGACCTAACAATTTAATACATTTTCTTGGAACTAATTTATTGTATCTGGTCTTTAAATTCTTGTTATAATTTTGATCTAATAATAAATTACAGTCATGTTTTCTTGCCAAATCATCTATCACAATAATTTTATCAACAAATTTTCGTAGACTTTTTTCCCATTTCAAATCTAAATCATAGTGATCAACTATTATCCAAGATGATTTAGCCTTATGTTTAGTTATTATTTTTACAATTTGATTTACATCATTTTTAATAATATCATTCTTTTTTGATTTTGAGTAACTATTTTGAATATAATATACTGTGAAACCTTTATCCTCAAAAAGCTTTGAAATATTTCCCCTTTCTTTTTTTGAAATAAAACATATCTCAAAATTCATTTTTTTAAGAGTTTGTGCAAGTGACAAACAACGCATAGCATGACCAAAACCAATATCATAACCTGAATCAACACGCACAAAAATTGTATATTTTACCACATTCACATTTTTTTTACCTAAATTAAGAATCTACCCATCAATTAATAATAACAGATTTTAGTTTTGTAATTTCACATATTTCTTATTTTATTTTTTGAATTTTTTAAAAACAGACCATGGAACTATTGGTAATAAAATTTTAATTATCTTCCAATATTTCGGATAAAAAGTGGTACCAAAGTCACGTAGTCTATTATTGAAAACAGTATCAGCTAATCTGTCTACTTGAGCAGGTTTAAACAAAGTCATATCAGCCCCAAATGATAGGTTTGTGTCAATATAACCAATGATGTAAAATTGTACAGTCAAATGTGAGTTTGCAACAAAATGTCGTAAGCTTTCAAAATAACTTTCTAACGCACGTTTTACTGCAGCATAAACTGCATTTCGTGATCTTCCTCTAATAGCAGCTATGCTTCCAAAACCAATAATCGTAGTGTTCGGTAGTTTTTTTAGGATCGGTAAGAAATGATTAATGTATAAACAGACAGATGTAAAATTTGTATTTACAAGTTCAGAAAAACTTTTGTCATCAATTCCTGGAACATCATTAGGATGATTAAATCCTATGGGAAGAATCAAACCAGATAATTGAGAAAGATTTTCTAGAGCCTCATCAACTTTCTTAAATGTAATTGGATTTTTTGATAAAGACATTTGCAATGGTACTACATTTACTCCATATCTAATTTCTAAATCAGAAGCAAGTGCTTTTGTATCTCTCAAATCAGATGAAATTATAATCAAATCGTTTTTTTCTGATGCAAATTTTTTTGCAATTGCTCTACCTAGTCCCGCAGAGCCGCCAACAATTATGTAAGTCATAAACCCAATTTCTCTGACATATCTGATTTATAGATCCTTCTAGGATCAAATTTTTTTAATTCATCAATAAATTTATGATATTCGGGGAAACAGCTTTGTACAATTCGCTTACTTGGACCCTTTACAATATTAGGAATTGCTCCGTATGAAATTATAATATCATCCAATTTTGATAGTGTTTTAACAGTTATTGGAGAACGTTGAAAATCTAGTGCTATGGTAATACCAGAACCGGAATATCGCAGATATTTTTGATTTCCATTAAATGGTTTCATGAAAATAACAATTAAAGGAGGTTTTTCAATTTTTATCAGTTTAGTAATATCGTTAACAAATTCTTCAACTTTGTTGTAAGGTACTAGAATTTGATACTCTGTGAAACCATTTTTTCCAAAGAAAAGATGAAAGGATTTTGCACTTCCCCCAAATGGAAACATACTATCAAAAACATTCCTCTCATAGGTTTTTGGACCAGTGATCTCACGCTTACGATAAATCGAATATGTGATTGCAGCAGTAGTTTTATTCCAAATAGAAAATGGTAAACTTGCCCTAGAGTATGGTGTAAGTGCCATTTTTTTTGGCATGATTAATTTATCTGATTTAAAACCTTCCGCAAAAATCCCCTTGTACCCAACACCTCTTCCAAAATTTTTCTTTGAAGATGAACCATCATGCCAACTAGAAATAAAATCAACATCTAAATTTTTTTTAAAAAATTCTGTTGCATCTATCATTGATTCAATAGGTGTTCTCTCAAAAATCATTCTATCTGACGGTAAAACATCAAGCTGTAGTTTTACACTAACTATAATTCCAGTTAGTCCAAGACCGCCACAAGTCAGTTCAAAAATATCAGTGTTTTGAGTCCTACTTAATATTATAAGCCCATGATCTGGATGAAATAATTTAATTTCTAAAACCATATCAATAAAAGTACCGTCTTTATGCGGATTTTTTCCATGAACATTTGCTGCTACACACCCTCCTATTGTAATATCTGGATGACCTGGTTGAATTTTTAGGAATAATTTCTTTCTAAAACTCCATTTTAATAATTCTCTTAAGGTTATTCCAGCTTCAACCACAACAGTTCGTGACTTTTCATTAAAATCAAGTATACGATTAAACCACGTCATTTCTTGTGTCAGAATATTTTTTCCAAAACTTGGAGCAGCGTATGAATAACCACCACCACGACCTATTCGAATAACATCTTTTGGTATTTGTTCCAAATTACGGAACCTATCTGGGCGTTGATGCTGGGAAACAATTTCAATACTACCATCAAATGACAGAAATTTAGTTCTCTTAGTATGAGGAATTTTCAAATTTTTCTGTTTTAAATTTGTCACCATATTTTTTGAAGATTTTTGTTGCTATAATAAGCTCTTCTTATATTTTATTACCGAAGACTGATTCAAACTAAGAATCATACATTAACTAGAGTGTTTTTGGTTTTATTGTTATGAGCAAACAAAGTGGATCAAAAGTTACTCATACGTCAAAAAATTTTTTTAAAACTAATAAACTTCCAATACTTGTTACAGTAATATTTTTTTTATTTACATCATATGTATCGTTTTTCATTGATAATCCCGCTCGTGGTTCTGATGCGATGTATTACTTTTTTGCCGGAGAACAAATTCTATTTGGTGATGATGAAAATGTAAGGGTTCCAAACGCGCCAATCGGTGGTCCAGTTTTGTTTTCTTCTTTAAATGTAGTTTTTCATGATCCATACCTAACTATTAAAATTATTTCAATAATTAGCGGAACTGGAATTGTATTTTTAGCATTTTTTATTACAAAAAATATTTTTAATTTCAAAATTGCTTTTTTGACGCAGTTAATTGTTGCTGTAAATCCAAAATTACATTTCCAAACAGCATTTCCTTTTAATGAAATTTTTCCTGTTTTTTTGGTTTTTTTATCTTTTTATTATTTTACTAAAACCCATATTCTTTACAATCATCTAATTTTAGCTGGCATATTATTAGGAATCTCTTTCATGTTCCGCTATCAAACATTTCCCGTAGTAATTGGTTTCCTAATTTACTTACTAATTCGTAATAAGAAACTTAGAAAAAATCTTCCATTAGCCTTACTATTTGTTGGTTCATTTTTGGTAGGTTGTAGCCCTTTACTTATTTACAATTACACTACGTTTGGTAACTTGATTGATAGTGATCCAAATTATTATATGCATACTACATCTGCATTTATCCAAACAGAAGAATGGGAAAAACAAGTACATATACAGGGCGAATCTTTTTTTTCTGGAATAACTTCAGATTTTAATATATTCCTAGAAAATTACTTGTTTAATTTGTTTTATCATAATCCAGATCGAATTTTTAATCTTAGTGGTGGAATAGACAACATTTCGCCAATTCCTGCTGTACCCTATGTAGGTATTATTCTAATCTTTGGTGGAGTAATATATTATCTAAAACCTGATTATAACAAGAAGCTCATACTTTCGTTAATTCTATCTACAATCTCTACTACAATAATAATCTCATTATTAGGAATTCTTGAAACATATTTTTTTGCAATTATAATTATACCTATGCTTATACTTGGAATTTTTTCATTTAAAAAAATTCAAAAAAATTTTTTACCGTTATTCATTATTGCAATTACATACTTTATGATGATGGCAATAATTCCTGTTGGCCGTGCAGAAAATTTCTTTTCTACGTGGATAGTTTTCCCAGTTTTAGCTTCTTTATTTTTTCTGGAATTAATCCCAGGATTAACCATAAGAAAAAATAAGTCCAAACAAATTAGTCTAAAATATTCATCATCAGTAAAAACTATAATCATTATTTCTATTATTTTGCTTCTTAGCGTTAACTTAGCTTTTTCCTACAAGTTCATGAATATGATTGAATATGGTGATAAGTCTTTTGATGGTATAATTGGAGAAGTCGAAAAAATATTTGTTGATAAAAAACATGGGCTACATATAGGTACAGAAGTTCAACGAATCGGTGAAATATTATCTCAACAGGATGATATCGAAAATAGCTATGTGATGGGAAATGATTGGGCTCTTCTTTATTATTGTAATTGTAAATTGTTATTTGCAGATTTTAATGAGGGAGATGGAAAAGAAAGCTTGCATTCATACATTACACGAGAAAATTGGTCAGAAAACGAGATTTTCATTTCAAACATTCTAAGTATTCCTTTGGACAGAAATGGTGTTTACAAACCGGTACCAGATTATTTGATTTATCACCCAACTGTTTTAATAGAATCACCTGAAAACTTGAAGATATTGGAAAATCCAAACCATCCTAAAGTCAAATCTTACTTAGAATTACTCTATAAATCTAAATTAGGTACACTAGTCTACAAAATTAATCGTGGATCTAATTAGAATAATGAGAACCTCTTGCCAATAATATTAGTTCCTGAACTCGTAAACCATCTTCAAAATCAGGCTTTGCCTCGACACCAGTATTACACCAATTGATGAATCTTTCAGCAATAGGTTTGATTACTTTTACTCTTTGATCTTCTGATTCGTCCTGTGAAATGTCAAGTATGCTATCTGGCTTAATTTTTTGTATTTTTTGTCCAGTATCAACAGTTAATTCAAAGTTGTCAACAAAACTGTCGCTAATATTTTTCAATATTATTTTACCACCTTGCGCAAAAAACTCAAGTGTATGTTTTTGTTGGCCAGAATAGGAAATATCCATATTTACATTTCCCATACATCCACTTGCAAACAATATAGTCATGTTCATACTAGTCTCTCCTTTATTCAGGCTTTTTTCTGATGTGGACAACTGACATTGTACATTTTGAATCCTACCCAAGAAATATTCCAGGTAATAAAATGCGTGAGAGAAATAAAAAGAAAGTGCGCCCCCTCCTTGTTGCACGTCTGTTTTCCAAGATTTGATACTATTTCTTAAATCATAACTCAAAAATGCCCAGTCAACATTGATTTTGTGAATTTCACCCACCAACCCGCTTTCAATCACTTTTTTTGTTGCCTGCCATTCAGGAATTTCTGGAAAAATAAAATCCAACATGTTGGGTAATCCTTTTTCTTTCGCTAATTCACTTATCTCTAAGGAAGTGCCATGGTCAGTAGTCAAAGGTTTCTCTGCAAAAACTGCAATTCCATTTTCCAATGCATATTTTGCTATTTCATACTGATAACTAGGTATCACGGCTATGGCAATGGCGTCAGGTTTTTCCTTTTGTAGCATTTCTCTCCAATTTGTATATCTACTAAGGTCTAGTTTTTTACAATAGTTTAGCATCCTTTCAGAATTTTTACCACAAATGCTTACCACTTGGCATCCCTTGATCCCACTAAATGCCGGA
>Ga0209501_10003082_pt1 | contig 16996 bp, 13 predicted proteins | sample ArcticOcean_MG_C_4_FD_187434 | JGI IMG/M metagenome (GOLD analysis project Ga0209501, IMG submission 187434) | Marine microbial communities from western Arctic Ocean - ArcticOcean_MG_CB4_134 (SPAdes) (version 2) | ecosystem: Environmental > Aquatic > Marine > Oceanic | place: Arctic Ocean...
CGGCCTCGTTCTCCATGCTCTGCACCCGGCAGGAATCACTGCTCGCCGTGATGAAGAATCCCTCGGGCACGACGTTGACCTCATCGTTGTGACTCTCCCACACAGTCTGGCTGTCAGGGGTGCCTTCAAACATCCTTCCACCACCGCCGACCAGGTGGATCAATGCCGCACCGAACTCAGGGGCGTCCGCCTCTTGCGCGCTGCCGCCATAATGGCCGGCCATGAACTGAAGTCCGGCACAGATGCCGAGCACGGGTAGGTCGAGTTCGAGATAGGCGGCGCAATTGCCAAGCTCGCCGGAGAGGCCGACGCGGGCTGCACCTCCGGACAGGATGATGCCGTCTAGGTCGCGCAAATCTTCGGTCGGGGTCGTGTTCCCGATGATTCGGGTGTCAACCCCCAGATAACGCAGCATGCGCCACTCCCGGTGAGTCCACTGCCCTCCATTGTCGATGACGTCGATGACCAAGGGCGTGCCACTCATCGGTTTGTGCGCAACAGCGGCGCCCAATCAAGGTGACGTCGCTCACAGGTCCGCCAGGTCGCTGAGATAGAGGATTCGCATGCTGTGCTCGAACGCGGCGGCATGACCCCAGGCTTCGAACAGATTCGGACCAAGTGCGTACAACCCGTGTCCACGCGCGACGAATAATTTGTTGCCCGTCTGCTTGAGCGCCTCGGTGATGTCGACCAGATACCCCTCCATGCCGTCGTACTGGACATCGACAATCGTCGCGCGTCCGAAGGTGGACCTCCCTTCGAAATCCTTGGGCACCAGCGCATAACGATCCTTCTCCAGACTCATCGTGGTCGTGTACGGCGCATGCACATGCACACAGGCACCCATGCCCTCGTACTCCAGAGAACAGATGGCCAGAGCCACGCTGTGGATCTGCCAATCTTCACTCCCCTTGTTCGGCGCCGCGTCGCCGAGTCGCCCGGTAATCAGGTCGGACTCGTTGAGAATACCCAAGGCTGCGCCCTGCCTGGTGATGTGGACCAACCCCGGATGGCTGGTGGAGAGCATGCTGAACGAACCGGCCGTTCCGTGAATCAGGCGTTCCTTGTGCAATTGACGGCCCAGGGCGGCGAATTGGCCGACGGTCTCACCCGCGACGACGAAACCATCGCCGACGATCGGCGGCATGGGTGGATTCTCGACATCTTGGATGACCTCGCTAGCTGCGGCCAATCCGTGTTTGAGGGATTCATTCTCCTCGCGCAGCCGCTCCAATTCGACCTTCTCGTCTCCGGCGATTTCCCGCTTGACCGCCTCGACCTTGTCCTGTCCAGCCTCAACCACGACGGTGGAGCCTGTGTGCATGGTCTGTGCGCCAGCGGGCGCTATTGGGGGGGCGGATGAAGGGGGGGCGGAGGTGGGAGGGCCGCCGCCGAACATCGTCGGCCCACCCGCGCCAGCGCCCGGGGGGCTGGATGGGGGGCCACTGGGGGGGCCGCCAGGAGGGCCGCCGGGAGGTCCGCTTGGCGGGCCACCGGGAGGGGTGCTGGGCGCAGTGCCGGTCATCTTTGCCAGCATCTCTGTAGAACCATCGTCCTCTTCCGGTCCTTCGTCAGTCACGCCGCCACCCAAATGGCGGATGACGTGCCGATTAAATACAGGTCCGCTGTCGCCGAGTCGCTCAGCCCCTGTAGTGTAGTGGCCTATCATGGAGCCCTGTCGAGGCTCCGACCCGGGTTCAAATCCCGGCGGGGGCGCCTATTCACTCGCTTTCATCGGGCTCTGCTGAGTCTCTGGAAGGCAGCCACTTCACACCAACAATCCAATCTTGGAGACGGGTGTCGATTCCTCCTCCATCGAATCACCTCAGGGCTTCATCCAGGCCTCGAATCGGCACAATTGCTGGTGGGTGGAGTAGGAGCGCCTGATTGAGATCTCGAACTCGCAGGTCGACGGCAACATCGACCTCAATTCGGATGTGATCCCGTCCATCTCCGCCTCCTCCAGCACCAGCCAGCCCCGCAACAGGGTGGGTGAGGTTTTCTTCAGCAATGGTAGCAGAAGGGGTAGATGTTCCACCGTGCTGTGCGGGATGTTCACCAAGAGAGCATCGAAGGCGTGTCTCAGGGTCGGGTCGTCGGCGAGCGCCTGTGCATCGCCACATTCGAGGCGGACGTTGTCGAATCTACTCAAATTCTCCCGCATCAATTCAACCGCGGCCGGGTTGAGGTCGCCTCCGAAGGCGGATTCGACGAGGCCTGTTGAGGTTAGTAAGGGCAGCAATGCCGGTCCGACGCCCGCGTATGGGTCGCAGATGTTCAGCGAACGTCCAACTTTTTCACGGAGAAGTTGGCAGCTGACCAGCGTCTCTTCGCGCTCACGCGACAAGCGTCCCGAGAAGTATACTTGGGCTGGATCGGTCCAGATCTGATGGCCAGACTCACGCGTGCACGTGCGGGTGCTGGGTGTCTCATCGAACTCGACTTGAAGCGTGTTTCCAATCCTCTCGGCCAACGGAATCAGCCGGCGCACTCGGTAGATTCCTTCTACACCATCATCGTGCAGCACGAGGCGGATTCGTGGATGCTGGGCGAGCAGAGCCTGCCCAATCCCAGCACTATATTCCACCAGTTCGGTGGGTACCTTGATCAGAATGAGGTCACCGATAATCTCGTGACGTGTAGGCCATAGTTCAGCCTTCGCTTCGACGATCGAAGGGTCGAGGAAATCGCTGAGCAAATCACGATAGGTCTGCGTTGGCACGAGGGGTTCCTCGGCCTCGATGGTCGGCCAATCGCCGGCCGGGGCGCCCGCGACAATGGGGATGAGGCGGCGCTCTTCATTGTCAGGATGGGGCCGGACGCGTGCGCCCGGCGGCAGCCAGCCCGCTTCTCGCATCGCCGTGAACACCGTGGCTGTATCAGCTCTCGGCACGCTCAAATGACGCATGTCTCTCGAAGGTGTCGACAGGCGCATCGCGCTTGACGCTGACGGAGGGGATGACAGTGGAGAACGGACTCTGGCTCATCGGACTCGGCCCGGGCAATCTCGATTGGATGACGGTGGCGGCGCGCGATGCGGCGCGGACTTCGGACCACCGGTTCCTAGAGGGTTATACCGCTCTGCTCCCATCCGTTGAGTTGGAGCGCATGGAGTCCCTTCTCGGACCTTGGAGCCGGCGAATGCGCTCCGCGGTCGAGGACCCTGCGGAGATTCTGGCTCTGGCCGCCCACAGCAAGGTGGCCTTGTTGATTGTCGGCGACCCGCTACAGGCGACCACCCATGTCGACCTGCAACTGAGATGCGAGGAGCAAGGTATCGCCTGTCATGTTCTGCACGGCGTCTCAATCACGACGATTGTGACCGGCGCCGCCGGGCTGCAGTCCTACCGCTTCGGCCGCCAGTCCACCTTCGCCTACCCATATGGGGATTACCTGCCGACCTCACCGCTGGAAATCATCCTGGCCAATCGTGAGCGCGACCTGCACACCCTCGCACTTCTGGATCTGGATCCGACCGGCATGGGGGAGGGTGAACAGCGACCGATGACGCCTGCGGTCACCATCGACGTCCTGCGCCGGATGGCGGCTGAGTTGGAAGTGAATGTAGAGGACTGGAATCTGCTGCTGTGCTCGGACATGGGCACCGCAGATGCGCGCATCATCTCGGGAACTGCAAGCGACATCGCACAGGTTGAAGGGGGGCGCATCCATTGTCTGCTCATCCCCGCGAAACTGCACGATGTTGAGCGCGAAGCACTGGAACGCTGGTGAGGGAAGCCGTCAAGCCGACCACACCACTCGCAGGCAGGAGGAAGCAACGATGGCAGGACCTGGAAAAGTGGAATTCCCCGGCCAATCCAAGCGCCAGCGCATGCGTGCGCGGGGTACCAAACGCGCTTCCGAAGGCGTCAAGAGGAAATTGGAGAAGAATCTCTCCGCCCTGCTCGAGGACCCTACCTTGATTCTGCCTTCGATGGATTATATCGCCCGACGCGGGCGCAGAGATCCCGTCCAGCGCTCGATTGCGGAGTGCGCCAAGGTAATCTCAAAGAAGAACGATCGGCGATGGCTCGGCAAGAAGATGGTGAGGCGGCGTGGAGATGGCATCGCCCGCGCGCTGGCCGGTTCTCTACACGCCGCCCACGATGATGAGCGGAGCATGGTGGCTGTGTTCAGCCACCCGGTCTTCGGCACCGCCTCCTTCATTCGTCGGGGTGTGAGCCGACAGACCACGCTGGTATCCATGCAGAACCATGCCCACCCCACACTCCGACTGCTGGCCTGGGAGGAACACGCCAAGGCGGGCTGGTGGTTCTTCTCAGTGGGATCGTCGATCGTGTGCACTGGTCCGTCCCCCTCACCGCCCGAGGATTGGTTGGCGGAGAGCGTGGTGGATGCCCCGATGAAGATCACGCCCGACGCCGGTGTGTACTGCTCACCTTCTGCCACTGCGGATCTGTCGACGGCACTGCGCCTCCAGATCGGTGACGAAGTTGTGGTCCTGGCTGAGGAAGATCTGTCCAGTGTGGATAAGGAAGAATCCTTCACACGCTCGATTGCACTGCGCATGCTGCCACCCAAATTGTCCGCCTTCGCCGATGCCGAATGGGGTTGGAGGCCTGAGGGCTGGCCGGAGGATCGCGACCTTCCGCCCGCTGCACAAGAGAATGTTGACGAGGTTCTTGAAGCCTGGTTGAACCTCTCACTCACTGACTCCATCCTGCCTAAACTACTCCGTCGTGCACTGTGCAATCATCTCGATGAGGGTTGTATCATCGGTGAGCGTTGGTGGGCGATGGATGACCGCGAATCCATGTTCGAATCGATGACCGGTTCGGCCCCCGAAAAAGCGGCATTGGCACTGATTCTTGACGAGGCTCTCCAAGAGGGGGGGCTGCATGTTCGCGGTGATGGAACCTTCGAGGAACTCGAGGAGGATGTGCTGCGCTTGGAGGAGGTGAGTTGTCATGCGAATCTCGTCGCGCTATGGCCTGAGTGGGCCGATCTCGTGCTGGATGAACTGTACGGAATCACCGGCGATGCGGCGAGTGAAATCATCGAGCGCCAAGCGCGCAGAAAACAGGGTTTCGGAGCCTTTCTGAAGAAGATGGATTCGCAGCGTTCAGAGCACCTACTGCTCTCACGCTTCCCCTGGCGGGAGGGTGGATTGAGCGGCTTGTGTGGTCACGCGGATGCGCTGATCCGCAAGGCACGCGTCAGTGGTGTGGGCGTGACGATATCGATGGCCAAGAAGGGTAAGAGTGCGTCGGAAAAAGCGCTTGGTTGGGCATGGATCTGTGTGCATGAGCGTTCCGAGTCCGAGGGGTGGCACTTCGATTCCGACGCCCGTGACAAGGGCGGGGATTGGGTCCCTGCACTCTCGGAACTGTATGCTGCGAGTGAGGGGCTTGCCAACGATTCTGAAGGGGGCCGTGAGGACTACATCGACGCGATGCGCGTCTTCGCAGATCGCAGTGGCGCGACCCTTGACCTGCCTGAGGCCTGAGGCTCAGATTGCCTCGAGGGCACGGGATATATCCATCCACAAGTCTGCAGCGTCCTCGATGCCCACACTCAAACGGACCAGGCCCGGGGTGACCCCAATCTCGAGCCTGCGCGCCTCGGGTGTTGCGGCGTGGGTCATCGACCAAGGGTGATTAATCAGGCTCTCCACCCCGCCGAGGCTCTCCGCGGTCGCGAACAGGTGGCTTGCGGCTGCAAAACGACGGGCGCCGGCCTCGCCATCTTCCACTTCAAGCGATATCATGCCACCATAGCGGCGCATCTGACCTGTCGCAACCGTATGCCCAGGATGATTGGCGAGGCCCGGGTAGAGCAGACGGGTCACCTTCGGGTGATTCGCCAATCGCTCAACGATATATTCTGCATTGTCGCAGTGCCTCTCCATTCTGAGGGCCAGTGTGCGGATGCCGCGCAGGGTGAGGAAGCAATCCAATGGGCTCGGCACAGCACCGATGGTGTTCTGCAAGAAACGGATTCGTTCTGTGAGAGAGGTATCTCGAGTGATGATGCAGCCTCCAATCAGGTCCGAATGCCCAGCGACATACTTCGTGGTCGAGTGGACGACGATGTCCGCGCCCAATTCGAGTGGGCGTTGCAGTACGGGGCTGGCGAACGTGTTGTCAACCACGACCAACCACCCTCTGTCGTGTGCCTCGGCCGAAAGCGCGGCGATATCATGGATGCTGAGCAGGGGGTTTGTGGGCGTCTCCAGCCACAACATGCGGGTGTTCTCCTGGGCGCAGGCCTGCAACTCACCGGGACCAAGGTTGGAGTAGGTCGTCGCAACGCCGAACTTCGAAAGAACCTCATCGAACAGGCGGCCGGTGCCGCCATACAGGTCGGATGCTGCGAGGATGTGGTCGCCAGACTGGAGCAAATGTGTGACCGTGCTGATCGCGGCCATGCCACTGGCGAAAGCGCTGCCCGTGGCAGCGACATCGGGAGATTCAAGCTCCGCCATCGCCGCTTCCAACGCATCTCGAGTTGGATTGTGGGTGCGTGAATACTCAAACCCCGTGTGATCAGCGAAATCTCTCTGCACGTAGGTCGAGGTCTGGAATATCGGCGTCTGCACAGAACCGGTTCTGCCCTCTGGATCGGCCGCGGCGTGCACCGAACGCGTCGATTCTCCGACCTTCTTACCCATCTGCTCACTCCCAGTCATCGGGCTCCCACCCGTTTGCCCGAAGCCAGTCATCATTGTAGAGTTTTGACAGGTAAGGGTTTCCGGCGTCTGGAAGAATGACGACAATCGTCGCCTTCTCGCTTCGCGCATCCGCTTCCTCAGCGAGGTCGATGGCGGTCCGGACCGCACCTCCGGCCGAGCCGCCACAGAACAGGCCCTCTTTGCGAGCCAATTCTCGTGTGGCCCGAAAACAGACCTCGTCGTCGACCTGGCGAATCTCATCAATGTCGGCGAAATCTGTGGCAGGCGGGATGAAGTCCTCGCCGAATCCTTCGACAAGATAGGTGTTCGGAATCCCCATCGTGCCGTGCTCGAAGTATTCCTTGAGGATTGAACCAACCGCATCAACACCGATAATCCTCGGCGCGTCAACACCCGCTCCCTCGGCCGCGGAATGGAGAGCGGTTGCACATCCGGTGATGGTTCCTCCCGTGCCCATCGTCGCGACGAAGTGGGTGATAGTTCCCGCGGTCTGAGCCCAAATTTCCGGGCCGGTCGTCAACTCGTGGGCCCGTGGATTCGCGAGGTGCGAATACTGGTCGGGATACCAAGCCCCGTCGATTTCCCGAGCGAGGCGGGCCGCGACCTCGTAGTAGGAACGGGGGTCTTCCTTGTCGACAGCGGTCGGACAGACGTGGACCTCGGCACCGAGCGCAGCGAGCAGGTCGATCTTCTCTTGCGCCATCTTGTCGGGAATCGTGAAAATGCAGCGATAACCGCGCTGAGCAGCGACCATTGCCAGGCCGATGCCGGTATTGCCGCTGGTCGCTTCGATGATTGTGCCACCGGGTTTCAGCAGGCCGCTGGCCTCGCCATCGAGCACCATCTGAAGCCCGATTCGATCTTTGATCGAACCACCAGGATTGCAGCGTTCCAACTTGACCCATACCTCGGAGCCGGTCAGATGAGCCGTCAGGCGGTTGAGGCGGATGAGGGGGCTGTTGCCAATCGCGTCGACCACGCCGAGGTATGCGCCGGCTGGAAGGTCCATGTCAATCGCTTCCTGAGGTTTGCTATCATGCTTCGCATGGTCCGATGATGTCACTTTGACAGGCTGTGATGTCCGTACACCCAATGGCTGCGATATTCTGCTTCACTCGCCGTGCCCTCCAACTGCATCCGCGCCAACACGAGTGAAAGGGCTTCGCGGATGGCATTGTCGCGTTGGCCACCCTCGATCAACGGTGCGGCAATCTCGGCGAGGCGGGGTACGAGGACGAATCGCTCCGCATCCTCAACATCGAATCCGACCACATGGTCGGTCACCTCGCTGTTGAATCCGGCACTCTCGATCGCCTCGAGCACGACCTCGATGCCAAAAGGGACCGGGAAGATGTAGTCAAGGCGGCGTTCTGCTCGAATCGCGTCCTCGGCAGCCAACTTCGCGAGTAGAGCCTGGCGGGCATCGTCATCTCGCAAGTGCTCTCGCACGCCGCGATAAGGATCGTGAAGGCAAGCGGCAGTCGCGGGACGGAGTTCACTCTCGACATCCCCGCTGTCCCACACCAGGGCGCCGCCAGGATTGAGTGAATCGGCGAATTGACGACACAAATCGGGGAGTGCACGCACGGGAACCAGGTGCAGGGTGGAGGAGGATATGATGACGTCCGCCTTGCGGCCATCGAGCATGTCGTCGAGTTCTCGGAATACGGTCTTCCCCTCCGCGTCCTTGCCAATCGATAATTCGAAGTGGACGTCGTCGCGATGATTGAGAATATTATACGCTTGTGAGAACCAAGATACCAGTGGGTCGATTAGGACCAATTGGATCGAGATGTCGGCAGCGTCGAGCAGTTTGAGCAATTCGATCGCGGATCCGCCGGTGCCCGCGCCGTAATCAACCACCAGCGAGCCCTCTTTGATGTGAGGCAGTGCGATCTCGAGCAGGTGGCGGACCGAGTCGGCATGCCATCCCGCGGGCCGGGCAAGGTCTCCGTCGTGGTACAGGGCAAGGTGATAGGCGAGGCCATCACCGACTTCGTGGGGAGTCAGAGTGGAGGGTGTCCATCCGCTAGCCATGACATCCCCTCATGCTGGAACGGCGAGCGCGGGGGGTCGCCCCGGGAATGAACATGTGACTCGGGTTGAAGGGGCACTCCTCAAGGCTTTCGACGGCGCTGCTACCGCACTAGGCTGAGTCGACCCAGTCACCATAGGAGGTGGAGGCATTCGCTTGCAATACCAGCACTTGTGGGATGTCATAGGGGTGCAGTTCATTCAGTTTATCCAGCACACCATCGAGTCTCCTCAAGGAGACCTTCATCTGCAATCTCCACTCTGATTCGGATTCGATCTCTCCTTGCCAGCGGTAGATAGAACGGACCGTCTCATGCTGGATGCAAGCCGCGCCGGCCTCAATCATTCGCTGAGCAAAGTCGCCGACTTCAGCCTCGATCCAAGCCCCGGGAAGGGTTGTCTGAACGATGTGAATCTGTGAACCCATGCGACCACGACGCGGCCGGTGCGGATGAAAGCGACGCCCCAACGCTTGAAGGCCTGAAGCCATGAGACCGGTGTGGGTGGGCCGATGGACTGGGAGGCGCCAATCGACTCGGGAGATGTTCCTGAGGGAAATTCCAGATTCGATGTCATCATCGTCGGTGGCGGGCCGGGAGGCAGTGCCGCAGCGGGCTACATGGCGATGGCGGGACACCGCGTCCTATTGGTCGAGAAAGCGATCTGGCCGCGTGACAAGACCTGTGGGGATGCGGTGGGTGGAAAATCACTGAAACATGTCGAAGAACTCGGCCTGAAAGCAACCTTGGAGAAAACCGATCACTTCAGGGTCGACGGCATCATCTTCTCCGCTCCGAATGGCGTGGAGGTCTGCATCCCCTTGCCCGAAGAGGAAGTCGAGAATCGTGAGGCAGGTTACAGTCTGCCGCGGCGCCAATTCGACACGATGATGTTCCGCAACGCCAACGAGAAGGTGCTCGCTGCGGGCGGCGCGGTCATCCAGGATTTCACCGTCAAGGATATCCATGTCGAGAATGAAGCCATTACCGGCATCTCTGGTCTGGTCAAAGGCGGTGAGATGCTGCGCTTCCACGCCGCGCTCACAATCGGCGCGGGTGGATACAACTGCCCGGTCGCGCGAACGATCACCAAGCAGCACGGCGAGCCGATGGTCGACAAGGACCACTACTGCGCTGCTTACCGGGAATACTGGACCGGTGTGGGTGGTTGTGATGACTGGAAAGGTCCAATCGAGATCCACTTCGTCGACGGGGTCATCCCTGGTTATTTCTGGATTTTTCCAGTCGGTAATGGTGTGGTCAACGTCGGCATCGGTATGGTCATCTCCGAGATGGATAAGCAAAAAATCAAATTGCGCGGTTTGCAACAATGGGTGGTCGAGAACGCGCCCAAATTTAAGCCGAGATTCGAGAATGCTACCATGGTCGAAGGTAGCGGAAAGGGTTGGCAGTTGCCTTTTGGTAGCCCCCGCAAAAAGCCACCTTCCTTCCAGCCACGGCGAACGGCCATGGCCGGTGCGCTCTGCGTGGGCGATGCTGCATCGTTGGTCGACCCCTTCACCGGCGAGGGAATCGGCAATGCACTGCTCTCGGCAAAGCTCGCTTCAGATGTGTTCGACCGTGAACTCCACCAAGAAGGCTTCACGACTGAATCCGCTACTGAATATCAAGAGAAGTTGTGGAAATATCTTAGTCCGGAATTGACAAACTCATTCAAACTACAGCGTTTAGTCAGGAAGAGGCGGCTGATGAACTGGTTCATCGGCAAGGCTTCTCGCAAGGAAGAGCTACAACGCGCACTCACGGACATGATCGCTTCAAAGGAAGCCCAAGGTGAATTCCACTCGAAATGGTGGTTAATCAAGACGTTGATATTCTGAGGTGAACATATGGATTCTGGACTGAGTGATATCGATGCAGTCTTCCTCGACCTTGATGGAACGATCTACATGGGTTCGGAACTTATCGACGGCGCGCTGGATTTCTTGGTGCGGTGTGATCAGAGAGGTGTGAAACGCTTCTTTCTCTCCAATAACAGTAGTCGATCTGTGGATCAATATGTGACCAAGTTGGAAGGTTTTGGAATCCCTGCCCGGCCGGGTGATGTGTTGCTGTCCACCCATGACCTGATTTCCTGGCTGGCCTCCAATGCTGTCGATGATGTCTGGTTGGTCGGTACGGAGGGGATGCGGGAGATGTTGGAATCCTCGGGCATCGCCACACGTTCAAAATCACCTCAATTCGTTGTGCTCGGATATGATACGGAAATCACCTACGACAAAATCTCCACCGCTTCAATACACCTTCACAGTGGAGTCCCTTTGGTTGCATCACACCCTGATGTGGTCTGCCCTTCGCCAGATGGTGGGCTTCCTGATGTTGGCGCTTATCTTGCTCTGCTCAAGGCTACAACTGGAGTTGAACCAACCCATATTTGTGGTAAGCCCCAGCCAGGGATGATCCTGCATAGGATCGAGGCACTCGGCCTTGAACCCGCGCGTTGCGCGATGGTCGGGGACCGCCTCTACACTGACATGGAGATGGCCTTGCGTGCGGGCGTGAGGGGAATTCTCGTGTTGTCGGGAGAGGCCACTCGGGCGGATGTTGATGCCCTGTCTGAGGAAAATATGCCCGACATGGTCGTGGATTCGGTCGACCTGCTTCTGCGTTGAAATCGCATTCTGTGGACAGGCTCCAAGGGTGGTGTTCAAATGCTCTCCCGAGAACTCACGGGGTGTGAGTGCGAATCCTCCCCTTACCGGAGCACCCTCCTGTGACATCAGTGCCCTGCCCCATGTCGAGGATTGGCCACTGCTGCCCAATCATGAGGAGCATCTGGACCGATTGGAGACTTTCGGTGTAATCGAGCTCGATGAGGTTCGCGAGGCAATCAGACGTTGTCCACGCGGCGCACACGCCCTGCCTTTTCCACTAGCCGATGAGGTGCCGAATCTGGAGGCTTCGAATCTTCGAATCCCGTGGTGGGTGGGAATCAATTCACCCCATTCGCTGCTGCCCGGTCTGTTCGAGACCGCGCAGGTTTTGCAACTGCTCCAATTGGAACAGGGTGACTCCGTGCTGTTGCTCGGGCCGCGTGGAAACTGGTGGACGGAGTTGCTGATGCATATCGGTGCGCAGCGGATTGTCGTCTTCGAGCCCGATGAGAATCGTCGCCACGTGCTGGCGCAGCGCTGGGCGAATCTGAGATTGGATGTGACTTCTCTGGCCTTCGCCTGCCGGGTTGAGTTTATCGGCACGGCTGAACTTGAGGACCACACTCCCGATACCGGTTTCAACCGCATTCTCTCGACGGGAATGTTTCCCTCGCTGCCGATCGGATTGTTGACCCGCATGCGCGAAGATGGTATCGCAATCCTGCCGGTCGAGAACGAAGGGCGAAGTATGCTGCAACTCATCCAGCACCACGGCGAGGGTGAACTCGTGGCCCAATGGGTAGCCTGCTGGATGGTCGATGCCTGGCCAGAAGAAGTCCTGATTGGACTGGAGACGGGCGCTTCTCTCGAGGTGGGTGAGATGATTCCCGCAGATCGGCTCGCCATAGACCTCGCCTGGTGCGAAGCGAATGCTGAGCCGACTCGAGATCGGTTCGGCCCCGCCAAAATGCTCGATATGGTCGATCGGATATGGCTCGCGGTCGACCCAGTCCATACCGATCTTCCTGAAGGTGTGCGCGGAGGTCTGCGTGAACGTTTGGCGGACGATATGTTTCGCATGGGCCATGTGCTGCTGCAGATGGGTTTGTACGAATTGGCCGCCGAACACCAGGGTGAGGCCTTTCGCCTCGCTCCGACCGCGGAATCCGCGACATTCCTAGGCTGGGCGATGTCGGAGATGGAGGATGCCTGGGGTGCGCTCGGTTGGTGCCGAAAGGCGATCGAAACCGATGCGCGGCTCGGTAATCCTTGGAATGACATCGGCGCCATCCTACTGCAATTGGACCAGCCTGCGGCGGCCGTGCCCTGGCTTGCAGCAGCGACTCGTGCCCAGCGCTACGACGCGCCGGGCCATCCCTGGTCCAACCTCGCTCGGGCGCACGAGGTTATGGGCAATCGTATGGCGGCCTATGATGCGGCGCGAACCGCACTCGAACATGCGCCGGATGATGATAACTGCATGCGGATCATGAATGATCTCGAGGATTTCCTGCTCTGATCACGGCGCTTCCTGTGGTGTGATGAATACCGTGCTGCCATCGCGCAAGATGAACGGAAGCGACAGGGTCGAGCTGTCATCGGTCATGACGTGGATCGAACAAGCCAGCCCGCATGCGGGCGCGAGGTAATCCTCACCGGATTCAGTCATCAACAGACGAATGCCATGACCCGCGGGTAGAACCGCATCGATGCCTTGGAACTCCATCATCATCAGCACCTCTTGGCCAGGAATAACGGTCTGAGCATCATATCCTCCCGCGTGGTAGCGGATATCCATGGTCGCATGACCAATCCGTAATCCGGTCTCTGCATCCTGCATCTCGACGAAAATCTGGCCGCCATCATAGGTCGCGTGCACGGTCATGTGCAGCGTGGCCAGGCCAGAGATGTGAATATCCTCAGAATCGGAGAAGGCGGGGCAATTCATGGTGACCGATTGCACGCCGCCCCCGAACACGCTCACGCCACCGACCATCGAGCCCGAGGCCTCACAGGCACCGAAGTCCACCTCAGTCCATTCTTGATCCTGCGGTGGCCATGTCGGCTCCACCCGCCATTCTCCATCGTTGCGCTGAACCTGTGCGATGAATTTGGGTTCCGGGCCGATGTCCTTGAGATAGTACTCGAACCACTCGAACAAGTCCTGGGCCCAGTCCCATCGCGTCATGTTGTGAATCGCTTCGCCGCCGTAGCCGCTGTCCTGATTCTCATGCTTGGTCCACTGGTCGGGATAATTGTGCTCCCATTGGCCAATCATGCCGCGGACCTCGTAGCCCTCATCGATGTAGGTCTGATACCAGTTGGTGCCGGGGGGTCCGCCGAAGACCTGGTGGGGGTCTACATTCCAATCCTGCAGCCCCTGCACCCAGTAGATGCTGCCTTCGTACTTGCCGAGGGCCTTGTCGATATGACTTCGCTCGTCGTAGTAATTGTCCATGTATGGGTCCAACTCACCAAGCCCGTAGCGCGTTGGCCCTGCAAGGAATCCTTCCAATACATCTGCACACATGTTGTCCAGATCATCCGAGTCATAATCGAGGATGCTCGCGCCATAATTGGAGTGCATGACCTGGCTGCGCGCCTCCGCGCTGCCATTCTTGTAGAGCAGGGGTGCCAGCGCGGTCGTTCCCGAGATCGGTACGATCGTCTTCAGGTGTGAGCTGCCTTGGGCGGCCGCTTCCCACGCGGTCGCACCCTCGTAGGATTTGCCGTAGATGGCGACATTGCCATTGCTCCAATCCTGGGTGCCGAGCCATTCAACGGCGGTGTGGATCGATAGCCCCTCGCCGTCGCCGCGGTAATCAAAACAGCCCGTACTATCCTCAGTAGCGAACACGGCGACCTGGGCGAAGGCGTAACCATGAGGAACGAAATTGTCGTAGATGAACTCCCCGCGCCCACCGCCGACCACGTTGGTCGGCGTGGATTCAGAACCGGGCTGGCCGAACGAGAAGTATGGGCTGACCACGGCGATCACTGGCACCTGTTCGCCAGCCTCGGTGTTGCTGGGCAACCAGTAGGAGAGGTGGACCGTTGCTGAACTGGGGCCTCCTTCCCACACACCGTTCGTGTCGACGTCGATTGTTGCCTCCTGCACCTCCAACGCTTGATGGGGGCCGGGCTCGAGTAGGAAGGAATGGGTGTGGCTCATGTTCCACTCCAATGTGTGGCGGTCCTCGAGGCTTGAATAAAGCGAAGCGGCCTCCGTTTCGGCCGCGTCCTCGGCGCCGAAACAGCCCGATAATGAGGCGCATAGGAGTAATCCGACCAAGGTCAGACTGAGGCCACTGCGTCGCATCATCTCAACACCCGCCTCTGGCGGGTGGGCGATTCCGCATCAACCTGACCCCGCGCCGCCCCACGCCGTCACGGCGTGCTTATGGTCGGGTGGCGCCACGGCAAGGCGAGGGATTGCGTGCGTCTGCTCATCTTCGCCGGCGAACATCCGGTTCACATCCAGCATGTGCGCACGGTGTTGGAGGCGTGTGATGCCGCAGGCGACGAGTACGTCTTCTACATAGGCAGGGATGCTCCTCTTCCGGGTACCTTCGCGCCGCGGAATCCTCTGCTCCATCGATTGAGAGATTTTCTGTGGGACCGAATCGGCTGGACACCGAATCGGTTCGTCCCAAGTCGATTTGAATGGATGCACGAGGTCACGGAATCCAATCGCTATCCCTGCAAGGCGATCAAGGATAATCTGCCCTGGAAGCCCGATGTCGTGCTCGTCGTCACCCCGCATGAAGGGCATGCGCGCTACCAACTCATCCCTTGGGCACGCAAAGCGGGCATCCCCGTCCTCTCCATCGACCATGGTATGCCGACCGTGGCCTGGCCGTGGAGTGCCTATCGCGGGTCGATGATGGGTTGCACTGCGAATGCGGTCTGGTCCGAGGTCTGTCGGGACATCAACATCCAGTTGGGCAGCCCGCCCGATTTGCAGGTGATCACGGGTTCTCCCTCCATCGATGGCTTGGCACAGGATTCTGATTCGATCGACTCTCTGGACATCGCGGATGACAAGCGTGTGATTCTCTTGCTCGGCACCCACCGGCCGAGTGTCAAAGCGCCGACGGATGCGCTGTTCCGCGAAATCATTCAGACCTATGGGGAGGATTCGAGGTTCCAAATCGTGCTCAAACCTCATCCGGTCGAGATGTCGCAGGGCACGGTCATCGATGTGCCGGATTCTGTTTTACTGACCACCGCACAGAACGCCTACCTCTCCTTGGTTCAAAGGGCCGATGTCGTCGTCTCCCCTCCAACCTCAGTCGTCGTTCCCGCGACGGCATTCAAGCGGGCCTTCGTCAACACCTTGTCAGTGGATTGCGGTGCGGCGCCCGAGGTTGATCTCCAGCGCGTTCTGGATCGACTCGGCGCTGCGATCTTCACACCGGATCGCCTCCACGAAGTGATTCGAGGTGAGGCCGAGGTTGATGCTGCGGCCTGTGATGCCGCCTTCGCTCAATTCGGATTCAAGCGGGATGGGCGCAATGGTTCCCGGGTTCTCTCGCTCGCCCGTCATCTGGCTGAGGGTGGCGTGCCTGAGGGGTGGGAATCACCTTGAACAGACGGAAATTGGTCATCATCGCCAATCCATATCCCTGGGTGAATCAGCTCGGTGGTGCGTCACGAGAGCAGATGTTCTCCCTTCTGGATGACTTGAAGGGACTGGGGGTGGACGAGGTCCATTGGGAGGTCGTACGGAATCATGCTCTCTATCCGAGCATGGTCGGTGAGGTATTGCCGGCTTCGCCTGATTGGCCGGGTGATGCACCGATGTCCGCATTCGCCCATGAGGTTGATCCATTCGAGGCGGACATCACCCCACTGGTCTGCATGAATCGCCATTACCACGGTGATGTGCGGACCTTTCTGCAAACCGCCTGGGCGGTCAATCGATGGCACCTTCTCGCCTCCACACCAGACGGTGAGAGACTGGGCAATGGACACATCATGGACCATCTCTGGTCGGAGGTTGAATCTCAATCCACGGCCTTGCTCAAAGAGGTGAGAGAGCGCTCCAATGGACCGGTACACCTCGATTTCACCCGAGGAACTTCTCTAGTTGGATTCGGCCAACCTCTGCGTGCTGCGTGGGTAGTCCATGAAGCCGGTGAGCGAGATCTGGATGCGCTCATCGGAGCGGCGAATGCTGCAACACCCGAGGAAGGTCCGCCGTTCTCACCTTGGGAGGTACTACCCGCGGGGCTGGACGAGCTGCGCTGCCAGCTGGGCCAGCGATTGCTCGAGCGCATGCTGGTCGGCGCGGACCTTACAGCGAAGGATGTCCATATCCGAGCGCTGCTCAGAACCCCCCAACACATGCGAGCCATCCATGGATTCGATCTTGAAGCATGGATCGATTCGAGTCTTGCCTCCACCTTCAGCCTGCACAATGAATGGGTGCATGGAGAGGATTGTGAGTGGTGGTCAACCGCACCTCTCGCCAATCTCGTCGAACGCTGCCATAAGAGAGGAATCCAATGTCTTGCGAGTGTAGATTGGCACGGCACGGGCTTGATGCGAAGTCTACCCGAACCCGATGCGGAGGATGCGCACCACGCCCCCCTTCCGCAACCGCCGCGGATACCAGACCCAGACCTTGCCATGTTGCGGGCGTGGGCGTCCAAGGCCATGGCTGCTGGAGTCGATGGCCTGATGCTTTACGATGG
>Ga0209501_10003083_pt1 | contig 16996 bp, 20 predicted proteins | sample ArcticOcean_MG_C_4_FD_187434 | JGI IMG/M metagenome (GOLD analysis project Ga0209501, IMG submission 187434) | Marine microbial communities from western Arctic Ocean - ArcticOcean_MG_CB4_134 (SPAdes) (version 2) | ecosystem: Environmental > Aquatic > Marine > Oceanic | place: Arctic Ocean...
GGGTGGCTTAGCGGGGCGCGGCATTGGCCGTGCGTTTGTGCCAAACGAGTACGTGACTGACCAGCCGGAAGCGCTACTCGGTAAGGAATCACACTTCGGCTGCGACAATGAAAAGGAGAGTAAAATGAATAAGGAGAGTAAAATGAATGAAGATTATGTAGCAGGCTTTATGGCTAAAGCGGCGGAACTAGGTGTAGACCCGGAAGTGTTACTCGGTAAGGAAGCGTTTTTAGGGAGCGCGATCCGCGGCATAAAAGAGATGGGTATGACTACAGAAGATATCGCTAAGGGCCGGCAGGGTAAAGTAGACGCATATGGCAAGAAAGGGTTCTGGGGACGTCTCGGTCAGGGTCTGTGGGATCCAAATCAGGCGGAGCGTTCCAGGGACGCATATGGCACGCTTAAACCCGGATTGGGCAAAGAACTATCAGATGCAGACGATATCCGAGGAGCCCACCAGCGCGCTCTCTACGCCAAGGCGTGGGCCGGGCTGCCAAGTACGTAAAGAGATAGTAGCTGGGTGTGACAAGGAGAGTAAAATGAATGAAGATTATGTAGCAGGCTTTATGGCTAAAGCAGCCGAGCTAGGTGTAGACCCGGAAGGGCTGGTTAAGCATGCACAGCAGGTCCCTAATTTCAGGGCCCGGCCCGGCGAAAAGGGCCCACCGCCCTACTCGCCTCTCGGACACGGTGCCCGCCTTGGTAGCGCAGCGGGGATCGACTTTCGAAAGTTGATACAGGATCATCAAGACATGTTTGGTAGCACAGATGAAGGGGGCGGCAAGCACATGTTTAAGCGTCCGTTACAATTAAACTTCCCGACTGCAGAGGCTAAGGCTAGGTTCTTGCAAAATACGCAGGGGCTCGACGACCTGGCGCGGGGGAAGCAGTTTCAGCGGGACTTCGGGCGTGTTCCCCATGCTGGCGCAAGCATAAGTGGTAATAGAGAAGCTGGGCGGCGAGCTAAGGCCCGCGCTTGGGAGCCGAACGCTAATTTTGGTATCAAATCTCCTTTCGGGCGTGAAGAGGCGATTAGTCGCTTCCGGGACGCGATAGCGGAAGGTAAACTGTTGGGGTAGGAGCATAAAATGAATAAAGATTATGTAGCAGGGTTTATGGCTAAAGCAGCCGCTCTAGGTGTAGACCCGGAAGCGCTAGCTAACCAGCAGTCGGAACAGGGGAAGTTGGGTTTGGCCGATAAGCTGTCGCTGATGTTGACAGGCAGTAAGTATAACATGTCACAAGGTGATACGTTCAGAGAGCGCATGAAGAATTCGATGGAAGGAATGAGCGACATGGCGCTGCATCACGCCTCCGGTGGGTACCACGGTTTGTCACGAGCACATGGTGGTAAGGGTATTACACTCCCTGGGTTTAAGAGGGACACTTTCGTGTCCGACAACCGCTATAAGGCAGCCAACTAAAAAGCTATTAAAATGCATGAAGATTATGTAGCAGGGTTTATGGCTAAAGCAGCCGAACTAGGTGTAGCCCCGGAAGCGTTGGCGAAGTCAGCGGAAGATGATCCTCTTGCTGCCACTAAGATCTTGGGTGGCACTGGAGCCGCCCTGGGCGGTGCTGCAGGCGGCCGGAGTGGTTTTGCCGTCAGCGAACTGTTGCGTCCCCCGGTTAGAGGCTACACTATGCCGTCGGGCGTCATTGTCCCGGAGGTGGTGGGGGTTAAAAAACCTAGAAACCTGAAGTTTGCTATTTTGGCAGCGCTAGTTGGAGCCGCAGCTGGGGCCACGGGCGTTGGTGTGCCGGCTACGGCGCTTGGTGGATTGGTTGATGTAGCCCGGTCGTAAAGTAATAATGCGAATCAAGGACACACATATCATCGTACCGCAGGACGAGACGGGTGATTACCCGGGGAGTTGGCGGCACAAGGTGGCGGTGGCCCTCGTGGACAACCCGGGCGTTATGCCCGAGTATCCTGAGCTTTTGTCCGATGATTTTGTACAGGACCACATGGCTTATTTACAGTTAGACACGGATGCGCAAGGCGGTACGCCGTTGAGTTCCACGCTGCGGGCGCATCATGTGGCGTCTACCTGGCATATGAACGATGATCTTAATTCGCCGCGATTCCGGATCGAGCCCATGCTGCTTACTGGTGCTGGATACGACGTCATTGCTTCGGATATTGGTAACATCTCTGCGGCGTCTGTTGAAGCGTACGAGAAGCTTTTCTTCAATACTAGGGCGGCTGACGGTACGCTGGGCCAGGGTTGCTATACACGGCAGCGGCTCGCCATCGATGAGACAGTTCCTATTGGGGCCGCAACACCTACAGATGTAATCTGGCGTATGTGTGCGTTTAGTATGGGATATGAGGGGCTTGTATCTTTATGGCATTGGGAGAAGCATGCGACTGGACTAGATGGTAGGAAACCTGATATTCTAAGTGAAGTAATGCGGGAGTTCCAGGTCACGATGTTGAACAGTGTTCTACGCCGTGATATAAATGCGTTTGACCTGAACAACGTATTCGGTAATTATATTCAACATCAGCGGATGTTATTTGACACCAAGCAAGAGGTTGGCGGCGTAAGGGAGTTATCTTCGATGATGCTTGGTTTTTTGCAGGTGATTCAGCCTAAATTAGCGCCTGCAGCACGCAAGGTCGACGATGAGATTGGAGACATGGTGGCCAATGCGGCTATTCAGGAGCGTTTGCAAGCGCAACGGAATATCTCGCAGACGAAGTTGCAGGGAACGCCGGGCGCAGGCCACGAGGCGATTACAGAAATGTTGGTAGAGAGTGCTGGTCAGAAGTTCGACCTACCGTCGTAAGTAACCAGGAGACAAGATATGCCAATCAACAGTATTAAAGATAAGCTGATGGGGGCGCTGCATGACGCTGTCTCGAACTTTAATGACGGGGGCGATCCAAACGCTGCTGTGGTTAAAGCGGCGCAGGCGCACGACTTCAACACGGACCAGACAACGCGCTTGATCGAGATGTTTAACTCAGCGCGTACGATCTACCATTACAAGACTGCATCAGATCGCACAAGCGCATTTGCATTGGCTGATCCTGCTGTGGTTATTCCTGCGTACTACGAAGAGCCGGAGAAGAAAGCGGCAGCACATAGCGGTTTGCAGCCAGACTATGCGTGGTACGGCACACCGGAAGTGGATTATCGAGATAACATGATGGTCAAGGCTGGCGGTGCACATAATGACGTGGCGCTTGGGCAGCCTGTGGAGCATCGCGATATGTCACTCGATACGCTCGGGAAACGCGCACACGATTTGATGCATGTTCAGCGTGACCTCGCAGAGACGGCGCGAACAGAGGCCGGCGTAGCTGGCACACAGGCGGGCATACTTCTTACGAAGTTGGCAGCTGCGCTTTCCCTCGGCTATGAAGAGCAGTGCGTAGATCGTTGGCGTCGGCTGTCTGGTGCTCACATGCAGGCATCCAGCGAGTATGCACCTGTATTGCATAAGCTGGCTGAATTCTTACCGGAGTGGCTTAACAAGCAGGCGCTGACGATTAAGCACGCAGAGTCAACTGAGCTGATCGACGACCGTGGCCTGGAAGACTACGAGGCGCAGTTGAAGGAAGCTAAGTTCTGGATGGAGTCGGAAGCAGAGATGCTCGCCTACTGCGGGGAAATTTCAAAAGAAGCCGATGCATTCAACGTCGATTTTACGACGATGGTTGTAAACGAGTTTCCGGAGGCGCGGGCGCAGAGCCTGTCGGATTTTTTGAAGGTCGGAGCGACAACAACCACCATATCGCGTAGGAAGACCGACGCGGAGCCTATAACGCAAAAGTTATTCGGCTTTGGTGAGCCCTTCGACCAGGACACTAAAACGGTCAATGAGCCTGTTATCGGTAAGGCGATTAACGAGGCTCTCGGTGAGAGCGTCAAGAAGCCCGCCGGCGAGTGGGCGGCCTCGGGTGTGACCTCAATGCTTACCGGCCCGGCCGAGCGTGCGAATGTGGACATGAGTGACCGCCTACGGAACGTACAGCGGCAGGTCATGCTGGAAGAGCTGATGACCAACGATCCGGTACTCGCTGACGAGGACCCTGAGATCGTGGCCAGCGCATACTCTACAATTTTGAAGATTGCCCCAGAGGTTGCGAACAATAAGGAAGTCGTGCGTGCGATACTCAGAGAGTCGGTTCATTCGCTTGCAATAAGCCCGCTCACTGCACAGTCTTGGGCGGATTTGGAGAAGACTTTATTAACCGTCACAGGCCGTCTGCCGTCGTCGGTCAACCCTACGTCAGGCACGCCAGGAGGTATTAAGAAATGAAGCTGCGTAAGCATTTCAAGTTAGAGGGTGATATATACAAGGTCACCCTTGTCACAGAAGATTGGAGTGAGCTGGATATGGAGCTTATGGCGAAGTACGGCGAGCCCGAGATCGATCTCGGGGGTGACTTTACAGTCCCCACTTTCTCCCTGCCCAATGATTTGCGTAGTGTTATGTCTGCGTCCCCGTTCACGGAGCGATTCGACAAGGACGATAACGCGGATGCTGAAGATCGAGCTGGTTCGTGGGAGACTGCGATAAGCGCTAGGATCACCACGGCCATGGCGACGCTTCGTGCTAACACGGACTCTTTCACGAAGGAAGAAGTGGAGACGATCTAATGTCACAGTTTGGCGGATTATTTAACGTGGTAAGCCAAGTTAAGCAGGCTGATTTGCAGGATACACTGAGCCGGTTTGGCAGTACGTTATCTCGTGGCGCATCAGACGCGGGTGGGCGGATGAGTGATTGGTACGGTTCCCTTCCGCCAGAGGCGCGTGCGGCGCTTATGCGCGGTGCTGGTGGCGCGGCCCTGGGTGGTTTGGCTGCGGGCGGTATGGCGGCAATGACTCCGCGTGACCCCGAAGGTAAGCGGGGTATATTGGGACCGACGCTGCTGGGCGCCCTGCTTGGCGGCGCTGGCGCTGCGGGTCTACCGGCGGGACTCAAAATGCTTTCCGGAAAAACGCGACTTCCGGGCGAGGAAGCGGCTATAGCCGACAGTGTGCTGAGTAGCACGTTGCATCCAGTAACCAGTAACCTGGGCGCCACTATCGGTGGCGTGGCTGGCGCCCATTATGCCGGCGGCAGTAAGCCGTTGCAGGGGGCAATGGCGTCCGGCTGGAAAGCGAATGCGCCTAAAAAGCATCATCGCTACTGGGCTCCGACAATGTTGGAACGCTTACGGGGGGACATCGCACGGCCGTTCAAGACGTGGGGCGGTGCCTGGGGCCGTATGCCGGCCGCATTCGACGCAGCCTATGCTCCGCTGATGGACCCTAAGCTAGTCGCGAAAGAGGGGCCCGAGGCCGCGCTAGCCTATCGTAAACTAGTTAACGCCCGACACGCGGGTGTTTTCCGAGGTAGGCTGGGACTGGTTTCAGTACCTGTCGGGATAGTGCTCGGAGCGTTAGTGGATGCCGGGCTAAAAGGACAAATAAACTAATGATCAAACTTTTATACTCTTCCGCGTTTCCAGATACTGTTGATGTACGTATGTCGATCGTCGAAGATCCGGCTGCGCTGACAAAGAGCGCATCAACAATTTTCGGTTGTGATTATGCGGAGATGCTTCCAGATCAGGATCATGTTGGAATGCATGTTGTGGCATTAGGCGATTTCGAGCACTACGGGTCCAACCGTAACGGTGACGGGTTTCCGAAGAAGGCCAATGTCGCGTATCACCACACGTTCGTCAAACACGGTAACTTGTATCGTCATCATAAGAACAAGGACCCGGAAAAGCGCCTCGGCCAGATCGTCAAGTCAGCCCACTGCGGAGACATGGGTCGCGTAGAGCTGTTCGTTCATGCGCACAAGGAGAAGGCGCGGGATGAGTTGCATAAGCTGGCTACTGACGGCGAGATCCCTTTCAGCATGGCCTGTAAGGTGCCGTTTGATCGTTGCAGCGTTTGCGGTACCCTGCGCAAGAGTGCTTCGGATTCGAACCAGTGTGAGCACGTTCTCACGAAGCTCGGCGAGGTTCTCGATGACGGCAAGATAATTTGCACGCATAACGACACTCCTCGTTTCTTCGATATTAGTTTTGTAAGCCGTCCGGCTGATCGCATTGCATGGAATCTCAAGGTTGCGGAGGGCGAGTGCGTCGATAGCGTTAAGCTGGCTGAGGCTGCAGACTTATGGATCCCCGACGGGATTGCGATCGAGTCACCCCTGGCCCTCAAGAAGTTGGATTTGCTGAATAAGATGGCCGCGTCGGAGCGAGAATTACAGCGCCTTGCTGCAACGCTACTCCACACTTCGGATGAGCGATATATGTGGGAGCTGCGTAAGGCGGCGAGCGCAAAGCTGTCGAATGAGGTCGTGGAGCGGCTTCGTAACTTTGAACCACAGGAGGTTTTTTACGCATTGGCGAAAAAGGCCGTGGTTTTAGATGTTGATACGTTTTTCAAGTATGCAATGGGCATGGACTACGGCGATGCAGCGCCATTCGTGCCTGGCGTGCGTGAGTTGGTCCCGGGCATCTTCACTCGAATCGAGAAGGAAGGCCGGTGTCAGCGGGCCTGTAATGACACGACGTTTGACGTGGATACCCGAACGACGCGCTATGGCTCATCCCCGCTTTCCGGGTATGAGAAAGCGGCACACGATACCGGTTTCTTTCCGCTGGCTGTGGATGGGCGTATCATTAGTGCTACGTTAGACGGCATAAACCCTGAAATACGACTTGACAAGTTAGAACGTATAAGTTCTAATATCGATAATACTACGGTTGCGTTGGCTGAGAAGTATGCCGCATATAAGCTGGCTGCTGTAACCGCCATCGTAGAGCTAAACGAGAATACAGACAATAATGCGTTGCTGATGTTATCAGCGACGCAGAACTTCGTTAACACCTGAAAAACAGGAGCAAGAATATGGCAACGCCCACAATGAAACGCATCTTGGCCGAGACCCAGTCTCTAATCCAAGAGAAGCGTGCTGAGTACAAAAGCTCTGTCGAGGATGAGAAGCAGGCGAAGGGTCTGGACATGTCCGGCGCTGGCGATGACAGCCCCAAGACGCGTGGTCAAGCCCTGGACGCTGATCAAGCTGCATTAGCGCCCCAGAAGAAACCGCTTATTAGTGATGATGCTGATGCCGAGCCGCCTTCTGACGGTAGCGGTACGCCTAGTCAGGCCAAAAACCCTGGCGGCGGCGACGACAGTCCTATGACGCGTGAACATGCCTTGGAAGCCGACGAGTCTGCTCTTGAGCCGATTAAGAAGCCACTCCTCTCCGCTGATATCGATGCAAAGGAAGCGGCGGATCAGCCTACAGCCAAATTGGCCAACGATATCCTCGGGGATATCCGTGTGTTCCAGAACGAGCAGCAGATTCCGATTGCGCAGCCCGCTGAAGCGACTGAGAAGGTTGCTGATGAGAAGCCCGCTACCGCCTTACAGCCCGCTGATGCGGTAGCCGCTCCGGCGAAACAGGCTGAGGGTTTGAATCTTGAGCTGACGACAGATGTCCTGGCAAAGATCGCAGCGCATATCCTGTCTACTACGGAAGGTGCTGAGTACGTCGAGGGTGTCCTGGCAAAGGAAGCCGGTGCTACCGAGTGCCGTGAGATTCTTTCTTTCCTGGCCGACCAGTCCGAAATCGCTGAGAAGCAGGCGGCTTTTGATGCCGGCTCAGCTGATGCTGAGGCGCTCCACGAGCAGGCAATCTACCAGCAAGGCGTGACCGACGGTACGCAGTCAGACGAGAAGCAGGCGTCTTTTGAGGCCGGTGCAGCTGACGCCGCGGCGCTCTACGAGCAAAGCCAGCAGCCAGCCAATGCCACGGCGAAGCAGGCAGAGGCAGAGACCGCGTTTTACGCGAAGCTCGGTCAGTCTGTTGCTGACGCCAGTATCGAAGGCCTGATGGGCGAAGCGCCCGGCGCTGACATGGGTGGCGAGGCAGTTTCCCCGGAAATGCTTGGGGCCGAAGAAGGCGGCGAGGAAGTTCCCCCGGAAATGCTTGCGGCTGAAGAAGGCGGCGATGTTGGGGCCGAAGAAGGCGGCGATGTTTCTCCGGAAGAGCTAATGGCTGCTCTGGAAACGTTAGTGGCCGAAGGCACGATCAGCGAGGAAGAGGCAATGCAGGTCCTGGAGTATATTAGTGGCGGTGCAGAAGAAGGTGGCGTAGAAGAAGGTGGCGTAGAAGAAGCCGGCGTAGAAGAAGCCGGCGCGCTTCCGGAAGATCTTCAGGCAGCGGAAGCTGCTCCTCCGGCAAGTGGCGGTGAAGCTGATGAGGGTATGCAGGTGGAAGCCAGCGATGCCCTCCAAAGTAAAGCTACTGCTCTTCTGACTGCGATCAAGGCTGCTAAGGCGAGTAAATAAAGCTTGCTTTGTTGCAAAGGAGGACGATATTATGGATGCCAACGTAGAACAACTTTTGACGAAGACTGCGACTTACATAGGTGAGACGCAAACAGTCATCGATCAACATAACGAAAACCGAGCGCAGTTTGTAAAGCGTGCAACGCAAGTTGCCGGCGTTCTGGCGAACCGTGGCCTCATTGCCCGCGATAAGGTTGATTCCTTCGTGGACAAGGTTGCGGCCGACGAAAGCGGGACCGAAGTTTGGGCCCTGGTTGAAAAGCTGGCCGAGTTTATCTCGTCCGACGACCTGGGAACAGCATCGGAAAAAACTGCGTCCGATGGTGGGCGTGAACTTGATCCGTTCGAGCGGTGGGCGCTTTATGGTTCCCCCGATGCGGACACCCGGACACCCGGGATGATTGAGTAATTGAAAATGCTAGTAAATAAGGAGAGATACAATGGGTTGGTTTAATCCAATTAAAGGTGCGTATCCGTCGTTGCAGCAGATCAGCACGACCAAAGCAGTCGATTCCGCTGCAACTGGTATCGTTCGCGGTACTATGTTGTATGAAGATGGTGCTACATGGAAGGTCGTAACCACGTTGCTCAATTCGGACGCAAGTGTATATCCACACTTCGCCCTTCAGGCTCAGGATGACCTGACGGCTGGTATGGCGGGTACTAAAGGACAGGGTCCTGCAAAGCACTGGAATGGGTCTGCAATGGTGACTGGTACGCCTAGTATCGCAGCGTTGGCCGTTGGTCAGCCGTTCGAGTTCGAGACAGATCAGTTCGATGCCACCGGTACATACGTCGTAGGTACGTTACTCACGTTCCTTGATGACGGTAAAATCGGTGTACATACCGCGGGTGATAACTGCGTGGGGCAAGTTACGAAAGTCGTGACTACCCGCTGGGTTAACAACGCGGTTGCAGTGACTGGTTTTCGTACTGGTGATAACGTCAGTGTTTTAACGGCGCGGACATTATGGGTTCCGAAACTTACGAACTAGTTCGTAATATCGTAACGCCTTAAAGGAGAAAGACAATGGATACGCAAAATGTACCAACATCCGTAATCAATGCCCGCATTCTAGAAGACCTGGAACGTGGCGAGACTAAGACAGCTCAAGACGCAGGATCCGAGTACACACGTACTTCGATTCGCGAAGAGTCATTCGCATTCCAACTGCTCCCGCCTGAGAAGGCGACGAACGACATGTTGGATCGAGCCCTCGATGAGCGCCTCCAGATTATCTGGGAGTTGGAACCTGATAGCCCTGGTGCTAAGTGGGTTCCTCTTCAGGAAATTCCGGACGGCGAATACATCACCGGCTCACGCTATGTGATTCCGTTCGCACGTGTTCTGACGCCCAAGAATTATAAGGACGTCGACGAGCTTCGCACCTACCGACAGGATCTGCGTAAGATCCTCACGGACAACAACATCAAGGACGGTCTGGCGACTATCGATGGCAAGTTCATCGAAACGGTCAACAGCATTGTTTTCGATGCGTCCGGCGGTGAAGGCACCGAGCACAATGAGACCGGTAAAGTTCAGTGGCTCGAAACGTCCGAAGAACTGAATCGTTCGAGTTTTGCCGAAGCTAAAAAGCTGTTGCCCCGTGGCAATTCGTCTGGCCAGTTCCGTTGCAGGAACTATGCTTGCCTGATGAACGACACGACGGCGCAGAACTGGCTGAAGCTTGATCGCGCAGCTGTTGGTGGTGACCTTGCTGAAGACTTCTTCAAGAACGGTCTCACCACGGATACATTCATGGGTGTGAAGTCTATCTTTACGGTCAAGGATGATCTGGTTCCGGATAACTGGGTGTACTTCTTCGCAGCACCAGAGTACCTCGGTAAGTGCTTCTACTTCACTGATTGGACTATGTTCATGAAGAAAGAAGCCTACTTCATCGAGTGGTTCAGCTACTGGTTCGGCGGCTTCGCAATTGGTAACATCGCAGGTGTTGCTCTTTGCAAGTTCGGAGTGTAAGTACACGCTGACTAGGCATGCACAATGTGTGTGTTAACTTTGAGGGGGGTCGGGGTCCTACGATCCTGACCCCCCTTCTTTTTTAAGGAAGGTCCAGATAATGTACGAAGCACAGACAAGTCAACAGTGGGTAGAGGGTTTCGTTAAGGCGGCTAATGATAGCGGGATTACAGATCCTGAGCAGATCAGCGCGCTGATGGCGAAAGCAAATCGTTTAAATTTGGCTGACAAACACGCGGAAGAGTTTGAGGCCGGGTTCTGTGCGGCTGCAGAAGAGGCTGGATTGGACAAGGACGCCATAGCACCCCTACTTATCGCAGGCGGCGTCGGCTTGGGCGCTGGCCTTTTGAATCGCTTTCGTAATTCAAGTAACCGGTGGAATACACTATCACCGGAGGACGCCGCGGCTGCATCCAAGCAGCACCGGGGCAGTAACATTATTAGCCGTGGGTGGAATCGACTCACCAACCCTGCCCTGATGCGGGGGGTTAAGCAGCATCAGACCCGCTCTGATCGTGCCGTTGAGCGGGAAGACGATCCACACGCATATAATGCGTTTAAAGATAAGCAGCAGCAAGAAGCCCAGAACAAGGCTAAAGCCTGGGGTGGCGGTAGTTCCGGCAGCGGCGCGCCTGGTCGGTGGCGCCCCAACCCTTATCGTAATTACTACCGCAATCCGTAGTAGCTGTGGCCGGTAGCCTAAGGGAGGTATTATGCCTAACGAAGGTACAGGTAACGATGCGTTCCTGTCCGAACTAGATATTCGTATCTGGATGCGGGATAATAATCCGGAAGCGAATATCCTACTACAGGATTACGAGTTTACGCCGGAGGAGATTCGCACTTGTATGACGTTGGCCGTCGACAAGTGGAACGAAACACCCCCAGCTATAGCACGGCATAGCCACACTATAGCTGACTTCCCGTATCGCGGGGAGCTACTGCGCGGGACTTGTGGTAATCTCCTGTTCGCTGCGGCCATGCGCTTCCGGCGTAACGAGCTCCAGGTATCCATCCCCGGCGGTGTTGTATCTGACCAGAGTAAGTATAACCAGTATGATGCGGCAGGTGATCGCTTGTGGCGCGAATTTGTAAGCTGGATCCATATGAAGAAACGTGCTATCAACATGGAAGAAGGCTGGGCACTAATTAGCTAAAGGGGTTATGATGTTTGAACAAGAATATGTTGATGGCTTTGCTGAGAAGTGCGCGGAACTCGGACTAGATCCGGCTAACTTTGGTTTTGAGAAAAAGAGCGAGCTACAGTTGTTGACAGAAGCGCTTCCGCGCATGGACTCGACTGATCTCGCCATCATCGAAGGTTTTGCAAAAGAGTGCGCGGCCAATAACCAGGACCCTGAGCCGCTACTCAAGCTGGCAATACAAGGCGGCCTCAGGCTGCCCGGCGGCGCATATGGCGCGGCCGGCCTACTGCGCCGTGATGCGGCACAAGGACCCGAGCCCCACAAGCCGAAGGGCTTTGCCAGTGGGATTAAAGGCGTATGGAATAAACATGTAGGCAGTCGTGGTTCTGGCGTGGGTAGATGGGCAGCCGGTGTCGGCAGCGGACTAAAGGGCGCATTCAAGGGCCTTAATGAAGGTGGTGTGGGGAACATGCGTAGCGGTTATCAGCAAGGTGCCGCCCCGGCCCAGCAGCAATACGATGCTGCGAACGCACAACAGCGACAGCGGGGCGAGGCCCAATTGGGTGTAGCAGGGGCACAATGGAATCGAAATGTCGCGGCGCCTGTACGCGCTGCAGGACAGAAGGCGATCTCGCCGATCAGTGTTGGGGCCGCTTATTTGGGCGGGGGCGCTCAGGCTGGTGCGAACGTATATGACGCTCCGCAGCGCACGATGGACCAGGCCAACCAACGTTTAACTCAGGCGCAAACGACGCTCGCCGGTCTTCCGGGTGCTCCTCAGCCAGCGCAACAGGCACAGCAACCCCAGAATTACATGGCGATGCGACAAGCGCGGCAGGCACAGCAGCAAGGTAATCCTGCCAACCAGACAGAAAACCGATTGCAGGGCATGGCCTCACAATTGCCAGGGCAAACAACAACGTCGCCGTTACCCGGGGGCGGAACCCGAACCACGACACAGCGCAGCGGTACGTTTGTAGCTGGTCAGCCGTATGATCCGCAGAACCCGACAGCGCAGCAGCGAGCGGTGCAACAAATAAGAGGGCAGGCAGCAGGTCAGCAGCAACCCAACGCCGAGGCGAACCGGCGATACAATGCCGGCGTGCGTCACCATAACGAGCTGACGATGCAGAGCCCGATGTTCCAGCCCACATTTGATCAGTGGAACGCCACGCAGCCAGGTGGTAGTTACCCCAAGGGAGAAGACGGCCGTATCTTGCCGTACTAGATTAAGGAACACAAAATGCGTCAACGAACTGAATATATGCAAGGTTTCCTTCGGTGAAGGCTGGAATGTTCAATGAAGCATACGTACACGGTTTCATCGAGAAATGTGCCAGTCTTGGCGTCGACCCTGAAACCCTGATCAAACAAGGCGGACTTGCGGATCTGTTTCGCGGCGTCGACCCGGCGTGGTATGGTTCCGAGACATCCAACTACATCCCCTACTCTGAAGAGGATGAGCCTAAGGATGCGGACGTTGAGGTACCCAAGGGCGTATACCACGGAATCAAGATCCGGGAGAACGACGAGCAGAATCTCTTTAATCGGGTTATTGGTAGTTCAAAAGGTAGTATTCCTCGTTCCCGCGTCGCAGAAATTGTAAAGGCCCTCAAAGCGGCTAGAGTCGACGTGAAACCTGTGAGCGTAGATGACACGCACCTGGAGTTTGGCTACCCCGTAGGGGCCGGGTATGCTGGTTCTCGTCTCTCGCCCTCCGGGCGGCGCGAAGCTTCGTATCTGCCCTATGAGCTACGAAACACTATTGACGATATCCTTTACGGGGCGAAGTAGATGAGCTCGCCGTTTGACACTATTACAATCCTACCTAGTTACGAGGTGGGGTTTACGTTTCTGTGGACCATATCACCTGGGTTCGATGACCCGTTCCCGTGGAAGTTCCACGTCGAAGAGGGACATACAGATACTGGCCCGTGGGAGGATATCAGCGGAGAGCTGGAAGATGTGTACGCATACATGGAAACACGGAAGCGTGTACTCTCTACAAAAGACGCCATTCTATTTTACCGGGTTACACTCACCACGCCTGACGGTACATACGAGTCTCACGTCAAGACGCCGTATGGGGATCTCAATCGCCGGGAATACCTGATTGTGCAGGACTTGATGCGCAGAGTGGTGCTGGAGCAGCGCGTGTTAGCCGGTGTACCTGTTGACCTTTATATAAAGGCGGCCTGGGGTTCCACTTGTGTGGAGTGCCGGGATCCTATCTCCGGGGATATTCTTGATTCGAAATGTGACTATTGTATGGGTACAGGGCGCAGGCCCCCATATCACGGACCATACAGCGTGTATGGGACACTATCTACGGTTACCCGGGATAAGCAAGCGGCGAAGACCGGGCCCAAGCAGCAGTACACACGCCAGATTCGGATGACGGGGTTTCCTTCGGCTAAGGACGACGACATCGTTGTTGATCCGGCCACGGATAAACGGTACATTGTGGATGGCGTACAGCAGGTTACAGAGATTCGTACGATTCCGGTTATCCAGTCTTTGCAGGTGCACGAGCTGCCGGTTAGTGACATAGCGTATAAGTTAGGAGCATAAAATGAATGAAGATTACGTAGCAGGATTTATGGCTAAAGCGGCGGAACTAGGTGTTGACCCGGAAGGGCTGGTTAAGACCGCTATAGATCCCATGTTGTTCGCTAAGATGCTATCAGCAGCTGGGGTCGGCACAGCTGCCCTTGCTGCAACTGGGGCTGTACCAGGCGCGCTTATGGGTTTAGCCAAAGGTAAGGGGTTACTTAAAACCGTCGGCGGCGCTAAAGTCTTTAAGAATAAGCTACGCAGCGCAGGTGGCGCTAATATTGACGACTATAACAAGTTAAAGGGCCGGCTGTTAGAAGGCCCTGCAATAGCGGTCCGAGATGCTGCCAGAGGGGCCAGATGGCGTGACCCGAATTCTGGTAAGCCGCTGGGTTCATTAGGAGACCAGGCGAACGTGGCGATGGCGGGCGACGACTTCGGGGTGTTGCGCCGGCTTGCGGAGCTCGGGCTGTAGATCTTAACGCGTACGATCACTAATGAACGATCAAGCATACGTAGCGGGATTTATGTCTAAAGCAGCCGATCTAGGTGTAGATCCGGAAGCGTTGGTGAAGACGGCGCAGCAGCAAGGTCTTTTCAGTAACGCGTTACAGTCCCCCGCCGGACAGGGCGCACTGCAGTTTGCAGGCGGGATGTATCAACAGCTTCCTCAAGGCGTACGGGGTAGGGTCAGTAACTGGGCGTCAGGTAAGGAGCTTGCTGCAATGGGGAATCTTACGGATCAGGCGCCGGGGGGTTATGCTGGCTCGGGCATGAATCGAGATCCTGACGGCCAGCATCTTATAGCCACCGATTCTCGGGTAGAGAACGATGAAATCGTTAAAGATAGAATCACCTCGTACAGCCCCGGAACTGCGGCAGGCTATGGACGCCAGTTTATGGGCGCGTTATCACAAGGGAAACTCCCTACTCAGACATTTAAGCCAACGACGCCGGTGTATAACCGCACCGTTGTCAACAACGAGAACATCACTGATGACAACTTGGTTCCTCGCATAAGGCCGATATCGTCGATAGGGGCCAATGGGTGACCATCCGCCATCAAGATTAGCTACCGACGTTCCACGGGAGGTTGTTGATGGCCGCCTTATGGATCTGGATACTGCTAATCGTTTGGAGTTGCTCTGCCACATTCGGAAGACGCCAAATGTACTGTATGGTATGTTTTCGGAGATTATAAAGCAGTTCTACTCTAATGAAGATAATTTACCAATTGAGTTACCGTCTGACAGCATATGGGATCCAGACCCCGCGAAAACTCAAATTTGGATAGATACGGAGTTAAAATGGGATCCGGAAAGTATTGAACATCGCCCTGCTATTTATGTAGAATTGTCCCAGATCACATACAAGCCCACAGCGGGCCGGCACGATGGTGCTATTGGGATGGACCTGGAACAGGGTGAATACCACTTTTCCCGCACAGGTAATGGAACAGTATCATTCAACCATGTGGGTAACACGAAAGGCGAAAGCGCGGCGCTTGCGGGCGCAACCGCAGACTTCCTCGACGGGTTCGGGAAGGTGATTAAGGATTCCTTGAATTTCGAGATTTTCGAAATTGTAGGTTTATCACCAATCAGCCTTGACAAGGAGTCACGGGATAGGTACCGTAGTATTGTCGCAGTGAACTACGTGTTTCAGGATACGTGGTCCCTCAAGTTGGAAAGCCCGAAGCTGAAAAGACTTATTTTTCGGGCTGGACAAAATCTCTTGGGGGATGATACTGTTTAAAAACCGAGCAAGTTGGATATTAAGTAAGGAGAAAACCGATGGCATACATTCTACCGCAAGTTCAGGTGTTCCAGGAATTTAGTGTCCTTCCCACAGCTGTGGTGAAGAACCTTAATTCGTTTGTGTTTGGTGCGAACTACCAACTTTTCCGTTACGCGGAAGCCGCCGAGAAGGCGTTGGTTGCACTGGGCGCGTATGATAAGGATAGTGACACTGCATATTCGTGGCCCAATCAGCCCGTCGATTCTACGGTGGATTTGGATTACACGAAGCTCTACATGGAAGACGTGTGGGCCGAGTATATTTCGATCCCCGCTGCTGAGACGAATCCATTACTCATGGTTAGCACCGCGCAACGGAACAAGCTTCGTGCTGCTCCAGTTATCAGCGACGCCTTACCTAACACCGCGCAAGTGAAACCGTGGATCGATACCGTTGATGACACCGGCGTCACCTACCGGGGTTACTTCACTGGTCACGTCAGTCTTCCCGAAGATTACTACTTCTACGCGATTGGCGGAGCGGCCACACCCGGAGGCGGGGGCGCTTGGGATTCCACCGAGTATTCTGCTGAAGTGGGTACGGATGACGCACGTCTATCCTATATCACGACAGAGGGACTTAGCGGTTACGTCGATGTTCCCGCTACGGACAATCCGCTTTCGTCCGGCAACTCCCTGGACGGCCCGGATGGTATAATGATCAACCTGGATCCGGGCTCCTCAGATAACTACTGGAACGCACCTCGTGTGATTCGATTCGCCAATGATGACGGCTTAGTGTACTTTGATATTTCGGTCGACCTTGATGAAATCAAGCAGATCATCGACTGGGGTATTGATTCGCCTGGTCCTGCTTTGCAGATTATTGTTGATCTGGAGACAGGCAGCACAGAATCCCAGGGCTTCGCAGATAACAAACTCACTATCAACACTGAGACCACCACCAGTCGAGTACTGAGCGAATTGCATGCGGCCCTGACGACCGGAACGCTTGGCACCGATATAGCGCCATACTTCAATGTCAGCGACATCGTAGGGTCTGTGGCCACCCAGACGGTGGCGCAGATTATAGAAGAAGACCTCGTGAGCGGGACGGACACGACCGGCACCTTTGTAATGGTTCCGAACGCGTTTCGTATTCGCGTAACGCCTAACGATTACCTGTTCAAGACAGGCAACGGCGAAAGCCACTCGACGCAGTTCAAGGGGCGCGGCGTGTTGGTAGGCGACCGGGTGCGTTAC